>Ga0081540_1000386_pt1 | contig 44292 bp, 44 predicted proteins | sample TabmetS2T1R1_FD_71024 | JGI IMG/M metagenome (GOLD analysis project Ga0081540, IMG submission 71024) | Tabebuia heterophylla rhizosphere microbial communities from the University of Puerto Rico - S2T1R1 | ecosystem: Host-associated > Plants > Roots > Rhizosphere ...
GGGGCCCCCGCCTCGCCCGGGCCGGCGGGGGCGCGCTGATCGGTGCCTCCGGCATCGGCGGCCGACGGCATCCCGAGCTGCTGGGCTACCTGCATCAGCTGGCCGAGCCACTGGCGGACCTGCGCCTCGGGCAGCGCGCCGAGGAACCCCGGCACGAGCTGCCCGCCGACCACAGCCACCACCATCGGGATGCTCTGCACCTGGAGCGCGGCGCTCAGCTGCGGGTTGGCGTCCACATCCACCTTGGCGAGGACCCAGGCGCCGTTCGCCTCCGTGGCGAGCTTCTCCAGGATGGGGCTCAGCTGCTTGCAGGGGCCACACCACTCCGCCCACAGGTCCATGACCACCGGGACGGTGCGCGAGCGCTCGATGACATCGGCCTCGAACGTGGCGTCGGTCACGTCGAACACATGGCCGCCATCCGGGCTGCCGGGCCCGCCCGGCCCGCCTGCTTGAGACGCCTGCTGGGCGCGGTCCACGGCGGCCTTCCGCGCACCCAGGTCAACGGCGCCGTAAAGCGAGAAATCCCGCGGCTGCTGCATAACTCCATCCTGCCGCATCCCGGGCGTAACACGACCGTACAGCCCGTCATAACCGCCTAACCCGCTAGCGCCGCGCCTTATGCCCACCCGCCGCCCCCATCCCATCCCGCGCCGGCAACTCGTGATCATGGGCCCGGTGTCGTCAGGTGCGCGGCGGCGTCATGATCACGTTTGGCCGGGCAGGTCAGAACACCGGGGTCTCGGAGTAAGTGCCCCATTCATCGCGGAGCGCCCCGCAGATCTCACCCAGGGTCGCCTCGGCCTGCGCCGCCAGCAGCATCGGCGGGATCATGTTCTCCCCCGACCTCGCCGCGGCGATCATGGCCGCCAGCGCCCCGTCCACCACCGCCTGATCGCGGCCCGCGCGGCGCCGGGTCAGCTCGGCCACCTGGTCGCGCTCCACCTCGTGGCTGACCCGCAAGACCTCGACCGGCTGGCCTGCCGAGCCCGTGTAGCAGTTGACGCCGACGACCTTCTTCTCGCCTTTCTCCAGCTTCTGGTGATAGGCGAAGGAAGCCTCGGCGATCTCCGAGGAGAACCAGCCGTCCTCGATGCCGCGCAGGATTCCGCCGGTCATCGTGCCGTCCGGGCTCATGGCGCGGACCCGGGCGAAGATCTCCTCCGCCTCGGCCTCGAGCCGGTCGGTAAGCGCCTCCAGATACCACGACCCGCCGAGCGGGTCGGCGACGTTGACCACGCCCGACTCTTCCATGATCACTTGCTGGGTCCGCAGCGCGATCTCGGCCGCCCGCTCGCTCGGCAGCGCCAGGACCTCGTCCAGCGCGTTGGTGTGCAGCGAGTTCGTGCCGCCCAGCACGGCGGCCAGCGCCTCGATCGCGGTCCGCACCACATTGTTGTCGGGCTGCTGCGCGGTGAGGGACACCCCGGCCGTCTGGGTGTGGAACCGCAGCCACTGGGCACGCTCGGTGCGCGCGCCGTAGACGTCGCGCAGCCACCGTGCCCAGATCCGGCGGGCTGCCCGGAACTTGGCGATCTCTTCGAAGAAGTCGATGTGGGCGTCGAAGAAGAACGACAGGCCGGGGGCGAACGTGTCGACGTCGAGGCCGCGGGACAGGCCGAGTTCCACGTAGCCGAAACCGTCCGCCAGCGTGAACGCCAGTTCCTGCGCGGCGGTGGAGCCGGCCTCCCTGATGTGGTAGCCGGAGACCGACAGCGGCTTGTACGCCGGGATGTGCTCGGCGCAGTACGCCATCAGGTCACCGATGAGCCGCAGGTGCGGCTCCGGCTTGAACAGCCATTCCTTCTGGGCGATGTACTCCTTGAAGATGTCGGTCTGCAGCGTGCCGTCGAGCCTGGAGATGTCGGCCCCCTGGCGCTCGGCGGCCGCCAGGTACATGCAGAAGACCGGGACGGCGGGCCCGCTGATCGTCATCGAGGTGGTGACGTCGGCGAGCGGTATGCCGGAGAACAGCAGATCCATGTCGGCCGCGGAGTCGATCGCCACGCCGCAGTGCCCCACCTCGCCCGCGGACCGGGGATCGTCGGAGTCCCTGCCCATCAGCGTCGGCATGTCGAAGGCAACCGAGAGCCCGGTGCCGCCGGCGCCCAGCAGCATCTTGTAGCGCTCGTTGGTCTGGCGCGCGTTGCCGAACCCGGAGAACTGGCGGATCGTCCAGGCGCGCCCCCGGTACCCGGCCGGGTAGAGGCCACGGGTGAAGGGGTACTCGCCGGGCCAGCCGATCCGCTCGAAGCCTGGCACCACCGCGCCCGGCGAAGGGCCGTAGACCGGATCCACCTCCAGCCCGGACAGCGTGGTGAAATCCGCGTCGCGTATGCGCGCTCGGTCATAACGGCGCTGCCAGCGCTGCCTGCCTCGCTCGGCGGCCTCGGCCTCATCGGCCATGGAGATACCTCCCGTGGCGCTGCCCCCGGTATGAGCAGATAGTAGGACGTCCTACTATCTCATGCGCCCCAGTCTAGCCCTGCCTGTGTACCGCCGGGCGGCGCGCCCGCCCGTCGTGGCCCCCGGCCCGCCGCGTGGCGGCCACGCGACCCGGCGGATTCTCTGCCCGCCAGGCCAACCGGTGCGCCCCCCGGACCGTCTCAGTTAGTGCAGGGCAGCCCCCAGGGCGTGCCCCGTGACCCCGCCGGCCGGCAGAAGGTGTGGTACAACCTGTGCAATCCCAATCCACCGATGCCGTCGTCCCGGGAGGGGGCAGCGCCGCGTCGCTGCTGGGAGTGTGGAGCGCCCCGGCGGGGACCGCCACCCGAGGTGAAGCTGTGGGCAAGTTCCGCGCCACCGACCGGGCAGCGGCGGAGGACCTGTTCAACGCCTGCTACCCCCGCCTCGCCGGCTGGGTGCGCCGGCTGGTGGATGACGACGACACCGCGCACGAGATCGCGGCCGAAGCGTTCACCCGGCTGCTCGCCCGGTGGTCATCGCTGGAGAACCCGCAGAGCTACCTCTACATGATCGCAACGAATCTGGTCCGCGACCACTGGCGCAGGATGGGGCGGGAGCGGCGGGCGCTGCGCGCCGTGAGCGCCGCCTCCGACAGCGATCCGGTATTCCACCCGGCGCAGGACGTGGACGTGCGCGCGCTCATCCAGTCGCTCCCCGACCGGTTGCGCCAGCCATTCCTGCTCTATCACTACGCGGGGTTCCCGATCCGGGACGTGGCCGTGATGCTCGGCCGGCCGGAGGGGACGGTCAAGGCGGACCTGTATCAGGCCCGCTCCAGGCTGCGTGCGGCGCTGGGAGAATCCCGTGCCTGAGCCACGCGACGAACTCGACAACTGGCTGAATGTGCAGGTGAAGCCGTTGCTGCCGCCGCCGGGCACCTTCGAGCGCGTCAGCGGGCAGGCCCGTAGGCGCCGAATCCGGCGGGCGGTCCTTTCCGCCGCCGGTGCCCTCGCGGTCGCCGCCGTCGTCGCCGTGGTCATCCCCGAGGTGACGACCCCCGCGCATGAGACCGGCCGTCCGGCGAGCGCCGCCCGCGTCTCGCCGGCGCCCGCGGCCTCGCCACAGCACCCCACCCCGGAGACATCCAGCCCCGCACGCATCCCCACCCCGACCGGGCGGCCGGCCCCGGCTGCATCGTCGGTCCCGGCTGCGTCGTCGACGGTCCCCCCGCCGCTGTCGGTCACCTTCGTGGGCACCTCCACCGGCTGGGTGATGGGACAGGCACTCCCAGCAGGGCAGTGCAACCTGACGGCGGCGCCCCATTGCGTCGTGCTGCGGCGCACCGACACGGCCGACACCGGCGCCGCCAGCTGGCGCACCGTCGGCGCGCCGCCCGCGCACGGCCCGAGCGGCCCAAGCGGGGTGACCCAGGTCCGGTTCTTGAACCTCAGCGACGGCTGGGCGTTCGGCCCGGACCTGTGGGCGACCCACGACGGGGGCCAGAGCTGGACGCGAATCGACACGGGCGGCCTGCGGGTGACCGCGCTGGAGGCCAGGGGCGGCCGCGTGTTCGCGGTGTGGGCCCGCTGCACGGGCAAGGGGCCCGCCTTCGCGTCGCACTGCACCCACTTCTCCGTCTACTCCAGCAGCGCGGACGCAGACGCGTGGGCGCGGACGCCCTTCACGTCGTCGCGCCTCGGCCTCCCCCACGTCCCCAGTGCCGCGTCCCTGGTGCTGACCGGAACGAGCGTCTATCTGCTGCTCCCGGGGGGGCATCTGTTCGCCGGCCCGCTGACCGGCGCGTCGTTGCAGCTGGTCGTGACGGCAAGTCCGGCGGCTGCGCCGTGCCAGCCCGGGCCCGCCCAGCCCAGCGGCCAGCCGTCGGGCGCCCTGCTCGCCGCCGGTGGAACGGACCTGGTGCTGATGTGCACCGGGCCGCCAGCCGGGGGCGGTCAGCGCAAGACCATCTGTACCTCGCGCGATGGCGGGCAGAACTGGCATCGCACGGGCACCGCGCCGAGCCCGGGCACCGCCAGTTCCCTTGCCGAAAGCCCGTCCGGCACCCTGGTGCTCGCCACCAGCGCGGGAATCGACGTGTCCGCGGACGGCGGCGCCACCTGGACCGCTGCCCGCGGCGCGCGGCCGGCGGGAGGCTTCGCCTACGTGGGGATGACCACCGCCACCCAGGGAGTGGCCATCCCGGCCGACCCGTCCCGCCGTGCCGTCTGGTTCACCCACGACGGCGGCAGCACCTGGACGGCCTCCCGCGTCGGTACCTGAGCGCGAGCGCGGGCCCTGGCCCGATCCAGGCAGCCACTGCAGCGACCCAGCCCCACAGCCCTCGCGCAGCCCCGCGCGGCGAGGATGATCATGAGGCTGGTGTAGTCCTGACTGCATCTGGGCCATGATCAGGGGTCTCGCCCGGCCCGGTGGCCGGGCCGGGCTCGTCCCGCTCCGCCAGGAAGTCGCCCGCCGCCAGGCGCAGGCCACGTAGCAGCGTAAAAACCTGCCCCAGTTCGCCCGTGTCGTAGCCGCCCATCCCGAACCGCGCGGTCATCAGGTCTTCCGTCGCCTGTTCCGCGGCTTTCCGGCCGCGCGCGGTGATCTCGGCCAGCGTGCCACGACCATCGCGAGGGTTGGGCCGGCGGACGACCATGCCCTGTTGTTCGAGCCGGTCGATGGTGTTGGTGACGCTGGTGGGGTGGACCATCAGCCGTTCGCCGATCACCCGCAGCGGCAGCGCGCCGCTGCGGCTGAAGGTCAACAGGATCAGCGCCTCGTAGCGCGCGAACGTGAGCCTGTGCGGCCGGAGCAGGGAATCGAGCTGGGCGAGCAGGAGTTGCTGCGCGCGCATGATCGAGGTCACGGCCGCCATCGCTTCAGCCGGCCCGAATCTCTGCTCCCAGATCTGGGCGGCCCGCGCGATCGGATCGAACGGCAGGTCCAGGCGCTTCGCCACATGCACACGCTACCGGCGCGGTCCCACCACCCAGGGTTTCCTGGCCGGCATCCGGGCAGTGTGCTGCCCGGCCCCGGCCGCGGCCGCGTGGGCCGTGCGCTCGCTACCGGGGCTGGTGGATGCCGTTAGGCTGCGGCACATGGACTGGAGCCTGCTGGGCTGCGGCGCCAACGGCCATATCACGTTCGCGCCCGACCAGCCCGAGCTCCGCGAACGGCTAAGCGTCAGCACACGCGAGGGCGTCGCATGGCGCTGCCTGCGCTGCGGCACCTTCGTGGTCGGCGATCCAACAACCAGCGGCCCGGTGGCGGCGGCTCCCCGGGTACGCCGGGCAAAGGAGCTGCGCAGCGCGTTCATCCTGCGCCTGTTCGCCGTCGAGCGATTCGTGCGGGCGATCGTCTTCGGCCTGCTGGCCTACGCGATCTGGCGGTTCAAGAGCTCCCAGCTCACGATCGGGCAGGCGTTCGACCGCGAACTGCCGGCGCTGCGCGAGCTGCTGCGCCAGCTCGGCTTCAACGTCAACCACTCCAAGCTGATCGGCTTCATCCAGCACGCGTTCACGGTCAATCCCCGCGTCCTGACCTGGCTCGCACTCGCGGCGGCGGCGTACGCGGCGATCGAGATCGTCGAAGCCGTCGGTCTGTGGCTGCTGCAGCGGTGGGGCGAGTACTTCGCGATGGTCGCCACCTCGGTCGGCATTCCGTACGAGATCTACGACCTCACGACGAAGGTAACCGTGCTGCGGGTGGGTGCCCTGGTCATCAACGTGGCCCTCGTCCTCTACCTCGTGCTCACCAAGCGCCTGTTCGGTGTGCGCGGCGGCAAGAAGGCCTACGAAGCCCGGCTGCGCGGCGAATCGATCCTGCAAGCGGAGATCAATGCCCTGGCGGCAGCGCCGACCTCTGGCCCGCCCGCGGCGGGACAGGCGGCGGCGTCCAGCAGGCGGCCCGTCCCAGCCGGTGGGCTGCGTGCTTCCGGTCTGGCCTCCCCAGGGAACCATCCGGCGCCCGGCGACGACACGGTGCCCGGCAAGGGGCCGGCCAGTCGCAAGGACCCGGCGCCCGGCAATGCTCCTGGTGGGGGCCTGGCCAGCGGCGGGGAACCGGCTCCCGACAGCGAACCGCCGGCCGCGGAGCCTGGCGCGCCTGCCGTCGCTGCGCCACGAGAGCCGCCCGCCCGCTGACCGCGATCGCGCGGCTGCCGGCGACGGACAGTTATGCGGGGTCATTCTGGCGGACAATTCGGCCGGAACCACCGCGGACCACACCGGCCGCGGCCCGAGGCCCGGCCGGCTACGCCGAGGCTGTGGCGACCAGCTCGTCCGCGGCCGAATAGGGGTCGAGTTCCCCGGCGGCGACGCGGTCGGCCAGCTCGTCGAGCCGGGAGTCCCCGGGCAGCCCGCCCATCCGCTGGCGCAGCGTGGCCACCGCGATGGCGGCCACCTCCTCCCGGGCCCGGGCACGGCGGCGGCGGTCCCTCTCGCCCGAGGAGTTCAGCCAGGACCCATGCGCGTCGATCGCGGCGGTCAGGTCCGTGATGCCCTCCCCGGCCGTCGCGGTGGTCATCACGATCGGCGGCTTCCAGTCCCCCGCGCCGCGTGCGGCCATGGCGATCATCGTGCGCAGGTTCCGCACCGTCTCCTGCGCGCCTGGGCTGTCGCACTTGTTGACCACGAAGATGTCCCCGACCTCCAGGATGCCCGCCTTGGCCGCCTGGACCGCGTCCCCGGCTCCCGGCGCCACCAGCACAAGCGTGGTGTCGGCGAGGGAGGCGACCTCCACCTCCGCCTGGCCCACCCCGACGGTCTCGACGAGCACGACGCCAAACCCCGCCGCGTCCAGCACCCGGAGCGCCTGCGGGGTGGCCGCCGCCAGGCCGCCGAGGTGGCCCCGGCTGGCCATGGACCGGATGAACACACCCGGGTCGGTGGCGTGGTCCTGCATCCGCACCCTGTCGCCGAGCAGCGCACCGCCGGTGAAGGGGGAAGTCGGGTCCACCGCCAGCACGCCCACCCGCTGGTCGCGCTCCCGGTAGGCGCGCACCAACGCCGCCGTCATCGTGGACTTGCCCACACCCGGGGCGCCGGTCAGCCCGATCACCCGTGCCCCGCCGGTGAGTGGCGCCAGCGCCTTCATGATCGCCCGGAGCTCGGGCGCGCCGTCCTCGACCAGTGAGACCAGCCGCGCCAGCGCCCGCGCGTGCCCGGCCAGCGCCCGCTCGATGGTCTCCTCAGTCACGCCCAGCCGCCGCGGGCACGCGCAGCAGCAGCGCGCTGCCCTGCCCCCCGCCTCCGCACAGCGCCGCCGCGCCCAGGCCTCCGCCGCGCCGGCGCAGTTCGCGGGCCAGGTGCAGGGCGATCCGTGTCCCCGACGCCCCGATCGGATGGCCGATCGCGATCGCGCCGCCGTTGACGTTGACCTTCTCGGCGGAGACTCCGAGGTCACGCATGGACTGCAGGACGACGGACGCGAAGGCCTCGTTGATCTCGATCAGATCGAGATCGCCCACGGCAAGCCCGGCCTTGCCCAGGGCGTGATTGATGGCACGGGACGGCTGAGACTGCAGCGAGCTGTCCGGCCCGGCCACGTTGCCGTGCGCGCCGACCTCGGCTAGCACGCCGATGCCGCGGGCGGCGGCCGCCTCGGCGGACATCACCACCACCGCGCACGCGCCGTCCGAGATCTGCGAGGCGGAGCCGGCCGTGATCGTGCCGTCAGCGCCGAACGCGGGCCGCAGCTTGCTGAGCGCCTCGGCTGTCGTGTCCGGCCGGACACCCTCGTCGGTGTCGAACCGGATCGTCTCCCCCCGCCGCTGGGGGACGCCGACCGCGACGATCTCCTCCGCCAGCAGCCCGTCCTTGATTGCCGCCGCGGCACGCTCGTGCGAGCGGGCCGCGAACTCATCCTGCTCCGCCCGGCCAATGCCCAGGCGGGCGTTATGGGCGTCGGTGAGGTTGCCCATCGGGGAATGGTCGAACGGATCGGTTAGGCCGTCGAGTGCCATCGCATCGGTCAATTCGATGGATCCAAACTTGTGCCCGGTCCGGGATCCCGGCAGCAAATGCGGCGCCCGGGTCATCGACTCCATGCCGCCGGCCACCACGATCTCGAACTCGCCCGCCCGGATCAGCTGCGCGGCGAGGGCGATCGCGTCCAGACCGGACAGACACACCTTGTTGATGGTGATCGCGGGCACCGTCATCGGGATGCCGGCCGCCACCGCGGCCTGCCGGGCGGGGATCTGGCCCGCCCCGGCTTGCAGCACCTGGCCCATGATCACGTATTCCGGGTCGGCGCCGGTGATGCCGCTGCGTTCCAGCGCCGCCTTGATGGCGATACGGCCCAGGTCGGCGGCGGTGAAGTCCGTCAGCGCGCCGAGCAGCCGACCGAACGCAGTGCGGGCACCGCCCGTGATCACCGCTTCTGGCATAGCCCCTCCGCTGGCTCGCCCGCCCTCGATGATGGCCGGGCCGGATGTCTGCCACGATACCCAGTGCTGCCGGGTCAACGAGGGGAGCGGCGGTGCTGGACCGGATCGATCACGTGGGAATCGCCCGCCATGATCTCGCCGCCAAGATCGCGTTCCATGAGTCGGTCTTCGACCTCACCGTGATGGGCCGGGAAGTCAACGAGGAGCAGGGGGCCGTGAGGCGATGCTTCGGTCGCCGCCGCGCCCGGCGGCTCGTCCTGGATCCAGCTGCTCGAGCCGCTGGCGCCGGATACACCGGTCGGGCGGTTCCTGGCCCGCAGGGGTGAGGGCGTGCAACATATCGGGTACGGAGTGGCAGACATCACAGCGGCGCTCGCGGCCATCGGCGACTGTGGCGTGCGCCTGCTGGACCAACGCCCGAAGCATGGCTCGATGGGCGCCGCCATCGCCTTTTTGCACCCAGCCGATGTGGGCGGGGTGCTGACCGAACTGGTCCAGGCGCCCCGCACGGGGCAAACGATTTCTTAGATGGCTATCTGACAACAAAGCAGGATCTAGTGGGCTGGAAGCCGGAACGCGCCGCATTCGCATGTGAAAGGGGAGTACGCTGCCTGAATTGGGCGAGCGGCTCGCAAGCGCCACGCCGACCGGCCGAGGGATGCCCGCAAAGCATCCTGCCCTCGTTGCGGTCGTGAGGTGATCGTCCGAGACCCCGGCATGTCCCCCCCTCTAGCCAGGATGTAAGCCAAATGCAGCCTGAAATTGACGCCCAGCTGAGCAACTTCTTCGAAGACGCACCGGCCCGCGACTTCGCCAAGGTCATGCGCGGGTACGACCAGCACCAGGTGGACGAACACCTCAAGCAGCTCGATGGCGAGATGCGCCAGCATCGCGAGCAGGTGCAAGCGCTGCAGCAGGAACTGTCCGACGCGCACCGGCAGATCCGGGAGCAGGAGCGCCCGACCTATTCCGGGCTCGGCTCCCGCATCGAACAGTTGCTGCGGCTCGCCGAGGAGCAGGCCACCGAGATCGTCGGTGAGTCCAGGTCCGCGGCGAACGAGCTCACCGCCGCCGCCAAGGTCGACGCCGCCGAGCTGCGCGCCTCTGCGGAGAACGAGGCCGCAGAGGTGCGGGCCGTCGCCAAGCGCGAGACCGACGACCAGCGCAGTTCCGCCGAGCGTGACGCTGAGGCGATCCGGACCGGCGCGCGCCGTGAGGCTGACGAGCTGACCTCGACCACCGAGCGGGAGGTGGCCAAGCTGCGCGCGACGGCCGACCACGAGGTAGCCGAGAAGCGGGCCGCGGTCGAGCGGGACATCGCCAAGCTCCGGACCACGACCGAGCGCGAGGCCGCCCAGCTGAAGGCGTCCGCTAAGCGCGAGCGGGACGAGATCCTGACCACCTCCAAGCGGCAGGCGGACGAGATGCGCAGCCAGGCGCAGCGCATCCTGGAGGAGAGCGAGGCGCAGCGCGCACAGGCCGAAGCCGAGTTCGAGATCCAGCTGGCCTCCCGCCGGGAGGAATCCGAGCGCCAGGAGGCAGAACGCCTCGCGGCCGCGCAGGCGGCGACGCAGAAGCTGGTCACCGAGGCGGAGCAGCGGGCCGCCACCGCCGAGCAGCGGGCCGCGAAGGCCAGCGCCCAGGCGGAACAGACCAGGCGCGAGGCCGACCAGCACTCCAAGCAGCTGGTCGCCAACGCCAAGAAGAACGCCGACCAGATCGTCGCCCAGGCGAAGGGCCAGGCCGACCAGCTGCTGGCCGACACGAGAGGCGAGATCGAACGGCACCGTGCTGCGGCCCAGCGCGAGGTCGACGAGCTGAGCAAGCAGAAGGAGAGCATCTCCACCCACCTGGCTCAGATCAGCCAGCTGCTCGGCACGCAGATGCCGGGCCTGGCAGACGCGCTCAAGCCGGCGGGCCGGCCTGCTGTCGCGACGGCCGCGCCCAAGGCGGTGGCCGCGCCGCCCGCCAACGCCCCGGCCCACGCGTCCTCCGGCCCAAGCCAGGGCCCGCCCTCGCAGCCCCAGCAGGCCCAGCAGGCCCAGCAGGCCCAGGCCCAGCAGGCCCAGGCCCAGCAGCCCCCGGCCAGCCAGGGGCCTGCGGGCAACTCGCCCAAGCAGCCGGTCCCGGCCAAGGCTGCGAAGTCGAACGACGAGGAGTGGTGGACCGAGTAGCCCACGAGGTGTGAAGGGGCCGGCGCGCCAGCGCCGGCCCCTTCGTGTCACCCGTCCTAACTCAGGGCGGTCTGGCCACCGTCAATGACCAGCACCTGGCCGGTCATGTAGGACGAGGCGTCGCTGGCAAGGAAGACGGCCGGGCCGGTCATCTCCTCGGCCCGGCCCCAGCGCTGCATCGGCACCGTGGCAACGGTCGCCTGCCCGGCCGTGTCGTCGTCCCACAGATTCCGGTTCAGCTCGGTCGCGGTCCAACCCGGGCACAGCGCGTTGACCCGGACCCCCTGCGCCGCCCACTCGACCGCGAGGGTCTTGGTGAGCGAGATGAGGCCCGCCTTGGCCGCCCCGTACGGCGACAGGAACGGCGAGCCGATCAGGCCCGCGACCGAGGCCACGTTGATGACCGAGCCCGTGCCCCGGCCGACCAGGTGACCGCCGACCGCGTGGCAGACGTACATGGCCGAGTCGAGGTTCAGCCTGATGAGCTTGTCCCAGCCGGCCAGCCGCAGGTCGAGAAAGGGCACGGCGAAGTTGGAGCCGCCTGCGTTGTTGACGACGATGTCGACGTGCCCGAGGGCCGCGATCGCATCCGCGACCGCCCCTTCGACGGCCTCCTGCCGCGTCACGTCGGCCGCGATGATGTGGGCCTCGCGCCCACGGTCGGTGATCTGCTTGGCCGTGGCGGCCAGTCCCTCCTCGCCGCGGGCCGTGACGGCGACATCGGCTCCTGCCTGCGCGAGCGCGACCGCGATCGCCTGCCCGATGCCGCGGGACGCGCCGGTGACGAAGGCCTTTCTGCCGGTCAGGTCGAACGGGGTCACCCGTCAGTCCTTCCATTCCGTCGGGAGCGGCCAGGCGGCCGGGTTGACCCGCCGCACGATCTCCCCCAGCACGATACGGACGGAGGGCTCGCCCACCCACAGGTGCGTGGCCCGGTCCGCCACGATCAGTTCCGCCTGCGGCGCCCGGGCGAAACGGACCCGCGCTTCCGGCGGCCGCAGGTAGTCGTCGAGGCCGGGCACCAGGACCAGGAGCGGCTTCCCCGAGGCTGCCCAGGCATCCAGGTCCGCGTCACCGGCGCGGTGCAGCGGTGGCGAGATCAGGATCGCCCCCTCCACCGCCGGGTCGTTACCCCACCGCAAGACGAGTTCCGTGCCGAACGACCAGCCCAGCAGCCACAGTCGCGGCAGGCCGGCATCCTTGCACCAGGCAATGGCGGCCGCCGCGTCATACCGTTCGGCGTCGCCTTCGTCGAACGTGCCCTCGCTCTGGCCATGATCCGACGCGGTGCCGCGGGTGTTGAATCTGAACACGGCCAGGTCGGCCATGGCCGGCAGGCGGTTGGCCGCCTTGCGCAGCAGGTGGCTGTCCATCATCCCGCCGTGCGTCGGCAGCGGGTGAACGCCGATCAGGGTCGCAACCGGCTCACGCTCGGCGGGCAGCGCCAGCTCACCCACCAGCGACAGCCCGTCCGCGGTGCGCAGGGTGACGGGCGTGCGCCGCGCTGGCAGCACCGTGCTGGCCCGGACCTCGCCCATCGCCAGGATCACCTGCCTCCCCGTCTGGCCCGCGTCTGCCGCTGCAGCCGCCGCTGCCAGCACGGATTGTGCCAGTGACGGCGGTCAGCCGCATCGCGACTGTGGGCGGGCCAGGCGACCAGGTGGGCCGTGCCCGGGGGGATCTCCTGGTCGCAGCCGGGGCAGCGGTAGGTCTTCGTGCTGGCCGCCCCGGGCACCAGGCGAGTCAACCAGTCCCCGTCCGGCGCCGATTCTGTGCGCTCGGGTCCCAGCCGCAGCGCAGGCACATCCGCCTCCCCATCCCCGCCGGGCCCACCCGGCCCGCCAGGTCCACCGCGCGGCACACCACCACGCGGCTTGCGGGGCATGTCCGCCGGCAGCCGGCGGGCCCTACGAGGGCTCACGGCCGTCACTGTAGGGCATCGCGCCCACCGGGCCAGCCGTGGGCCGGGCCGCGATCCGGCTGCGTCAAGTCATGATCACCACCTGGGTGCTGTTCTGGCGCCCACAGTGAAGTCATGATCACGGCTGTGCCGCACTACAGTTGGCTCCCGTGCGGCTCGTTATCGCCAGGTGCAGCGTGGACTACATCGGCCGGCTCACCGCCCATCTGCCCCCGGCGCTGCGGCTGCTCATCGTCAAGGCGGACGGTTCGGTATTGGTCCACTCGGACGGCGGCTCCTACAAGCCGCTCAACTGGATGTCGCCACCGTGCCGGCTGGAGGAGTCACCCGGCGCCTGGCGGGTGGTGAACAAGGGCGGTGAGGAGCTGCTGATCACCCTCGAGGAGGTGCTGCACGACTCCAGCCATGAGCTCGGAACCGACCCCGGCCTGGTCAAGGACGGCGTGGAGTCGCACCTGCAGGAACTGCTCGCCGCTCAGCTGGACCTGCTGGGCAAGGGCTGGCGGCTGGTGCGCCGCGAGTACCCCACCGCCATCGGGCCGGTCGACCTCATGTGCCGGGACGCCGAGGCCGTCGCGGTGGCGGTTGAGGTCAAGCGGCGGGGCGAGATCGACGGTGTCGAGCAACTGACCCGTTACCTCGCATTGCTGAACCGCGACCCGCTGCTCGCCCCGGTGCGCGGCGTGTTCGCCGCCCAGGAGATCAGGCCGCAGGCCCGGGTGCTGGCTGAGGACCGCGGAATCCGGTGCGTGACGTTGGACTATGACGCGATGCGAGGCATCGGCGACGCTTATCTCCGGCTGTTCTAGCCCCAAATACCAGATCTCATACCAATTGTCCACGGCGTCCCACTCAGCTTCGGTTACGATGCGCTGTTATGGGTTCTGAAGACCACGGCGGCTCGCCCCTGCCGGTCCGCACGACCCGCCATCTCCGGCCGGGCCGTCACTCCAGCCCGCACCAGCTGTCCCTGCCGGCCGAGTCACCCGCGCTCGTGCTCGCCGTTCCCGGAGCGGCATGCCAGGCGAGCGAGGAGATCGCAGCCGAGATCGCGGCGTGGGCCGGTGCCTCCTGCCCCGGCGTTACCATCACCGCCGGGTACCTGGAGGGCAGCGAGAACCACCTCAGCAAGATCCTGGGCAGCCACCACAGCCGCCTCCCGGCGGTGGTTGTCCCGCTCCTCACCTGCCCTTATCCCGAAGTTGACGAGGCGATCGCCGCCATCGTGGCGGCGGCGGACACGCCCACCCTCGTGGCCGGGCACCTTGGCCCCCACCCGTTCCTCGCCGAGGCGGTCCACGCCCGGCTGTCCGAGGCCGGCCTGGCCCGGGCCGGGCGGTCGGGCCGGATCAGCCTGGTCAGCGCCGCCGACGGGGTCATCGTGGGCGCCGCCGGTGACGCCGAAGCGATCCAGGCCGCCGGAGTGATCGCCGTCCTGCTCGCGTCCCGGCTCACCATCCCGGCCGTGCCCGCGCCACTGGCCGACCCCGCAGCGGTCAGGGAGGCTGCGGAGCGTCTGCTCGCCGCGCAGGTCACCAGGGTCATGCTGGCCCCGTGCGTCATCGGGCCAGAGGTGCCGGCCGACGCCATGACGGCCATCACCGCCGGCAGCGGCCTGGAATGCGCGCCGCCGCTCGGCGGCTATCCCACGATTGGCCAACTCGTCGCCATCCGCTACGGCGCCGTCCTGGAAGATCCCCAATTGGCCGACGTGTCCGGCTAACGGCCCGCCGCCCGCCGGCCCGGCCATTTCCCCGATTTGCCCGGCCGCCTATGCCGCGCGTGCGTCAAGCCACCATGGTCGCCGCAAGCGACGACCTCCGCCGCGGGAACCGGGACCACCGCCGCGGAGCCCGGGCAGCGCCGGAGCACCCGCGGGAAGGCGGGGTTACCTGCCCAGGACATCCGCGTTGACGGCACGCGCCCGTGCGGCCAGACCCGCGATCTCCACCACGGCGATCCCGGCCCCGGCGAGCAGGGCCGCTCCCCCGCCCGGCGCGAACAAGGGCGGCTCCCGCCAGGCGATGACCACCCGGCGCAGGCCCACCCCAATGATCAGTTCCGCGCACGGGCGGGGCCGGGAGGCGCGGAACCGGCACGGCTCCAGGGAGCTGTACAGCGTCGCCGACGCCAGCCGCGGGTCCGCCGGGTCCAGTTTCGCCAGGGCGGCCTCCTCCGCGTGGTCGAGCGGCCCGCCCTCGCGCGAGTAGCCGGTGGCGAGCACCGAGCCATCACCGGCGACGACGATAGCCCCGACCGAGAACGCCGTGGCCGACGGCGGGGAGCGCCGGGACAGTTCGATCGCCTCACCCAGCCAGCCGCGGTCGGCCGGCGTAGCCTCGTCCGCCTGGCCGGGCGGCCCGTGCCCCGCCCCGAACGGCTCGCGCGCTGACCGAGGTGGGCCAGGCCACGGCCCAGGCGGCCCAAGCCCCGGCCCAGACCCCGGCGCAGGCGGCCCAAACCCCGGCCCAGGCTCAGTCACCGCGGTTCTCCGTGCCAGCCACCACGGCGCCGCCGTCCGCCTGCGGCTCGGAGCCGTCCGGCCGGCTCTCCAGCAGGTACCTGAGCAGGACGACCGCGCCGACCTCCCGGACCTCGGCGAGGGCCATCTGGTGCGACGGCCCGTACGGGTACCGGCCGGGCCCCGCGAAGCGGGGGGCGCCGGGATCACCCACGAAGAACGGAGCGATCACGAGCTGCAGCTCATCGGCGAGCCCGCCGGTCAGGAACTGCCGGGACAGGTCCGCCCCGCCTTCGACCATGAGGCGGCGGACGCCGCGCCGGGAGAGGTCCGCGAGCACCCCGGCCAGCGCCGGCCTGCTCCCCGCGTCCACCACCTCGGCCAGGCCGTCCAGCCGGGGGCGGGCCACCGCGGCCACGCCGCTCGCGCAGTAGACGAGCCGGGCGGGCCGGTCCCGGCCAGCGACGCCAGCCGCCCGCCAGCCGGAGAAGAACCGGGCGCCGGGATCGAGGTCGCCGCTGGCGGTCAGCGTGACCCCGATGGGGTGCGCGGGCCTGCCGCCTGCGGCGCGGGCCGCGCGGCGCTCCGGCGACCGGATAAGCAACCGCGGATCGTCGCGGCGGATCGTGCCAGCCCCGACCATGATCGCGTCGCTGCCGGCCCGCTCGTCATCGACCCGGTCCAGGTCCGCGGCGCCCGACAGCACCAGCCGCTCGCGCCCCGGCGCATCCAGGCAGCCGTCAACCGACATCGCGCAGCTGAGCAGCACGTAGGGGCGTTCGGTCACCAGGTTCCGATCTGGGGTCCGTCGGGTCCTGGCCGGTCGGCGGCGCAGGCTTCCCCAACGGTACCGAGTGCCCCCCTCCGGCGCCTGCCTGCGGGCCGCGCGCGCCGCGGGAAGGCGCTTCGCGGCGCCCGGCCACCGGTGATTTACTTGCCTCGCAGCACCGGCGGCGCGAGCACAGCGAGGCGAGGACGATGAGCACGGTATGGGCGCACGGGCAGGCCAGGCAGGTGGAGACCTTCGACACGGTCAATCCCGCCACCTCCGAGGTGATCGCCACCTTCCCGGTCCACGGCCGCGCTGAGGTCGAGGCCGCCGTCGAGCGCGCCCGGGAGGCGGCCGCCTGGTGGTCGGGGCTGGGCTGGAAGGACCGCCGGACGAGGTTGCTCGCGTGGAAGTCTCACCTGATCCGCTACATCGGCCGCCTCGCCGAGCTCGTCCACAATGAGACCGGCAAACCACTCGCCGATGCTCAGCTGGAGATCTACCTGACGGTCGTGCACCTCGACTGGGCGGCGCGTAACGCCCGCCGCGTGCTCGGCCCGCGCCGCGTGCGCAGCGGGATCTCGGCGATCAACCTCGCATCGTCGCTGGAGTACGCCCCGCTCGGCGTCGTCGGTGTGATCGGGCCGTGGAACTACCCGGTGTTCACGCCGATGGGCTCGATCGCCTATGCGCTGGCCGCCGGCAACGCCGTCGTGTTCAAGCCCAGCGAGTTCACGCCTGCGGTCGGCGGCTGGCTCGTCAGCTCGTTCGCCGACGTGGTGCCCGAGCATCCGGTCCTGCAACTCGTCACCGGCGCCACCGGGACCGGCGACGCCCTGGCCCGCAGCGCGGTAGACAAGATCTCGTTCACCGGCTCGGCCACGACAGCGCGCAAGGTGATGGCCGCCTGCGCGGACAACCTGACCCCGATCGTCGCCGAATGCGGTGGCAAGGACGCCTTCCTGGTGGGGGCCGACGCCGACCTGGACGCCGCGGTGGACGCCGCCGCCTGGGGCGCGGTGTCCAACGCCGGGCAGACCTGCATCGGGGTGGAGCGGGTCTACGTCGTGGACGCCGTGTACCACACGTTCGTGGAGAAACTGACCGAACGGATGTCCGCCGCGCGGCCCGGAGACGACCGCGAGTCCGCGTACGGGCCGATGACCCGCCCGGCTCAGATCGACGTCGTCGAGGATCACATCGCCGACGCGCTCGCGCGCGGCGGCAGGGCGGTGGTCGGCGGCATGCAGAGCATCCGGCGGCCGTACGTGGACCCCGTGATTCTGGCCGATGTGCCGGAGACGAGCCTGGCGGTGCAGGACGAGACGTTTGGCCCGACGCTGACCGTGACGAGGGTGGCGGACCTCGGCGAGGGGGTCGCGCTGGCGAACGCCAGCCGCTACGCGCTCGGTTCCACGGTATTCGTGCGCAGCAAGAAGGCCGGCCTGGCGGTGGCCCGCGCGATGCGCAGCGGCATGACCTCGATCAACTCCGTGATCGGGTACGCGACCGTGCCCGCGCTGCCGTACGGCGGCGTCGGTGATTCCGGGTTCGGCCGCATCCACGGTGCTGATGGGCTGCGCGAGTTCACCCGTGCCAAGGCGATCACACGGGTCCGGATGCGCTCCCCGCTCAACCTGACGACGCTCACCCGCGCCGATAAGGACCTGCGCAGGCTGCTGGCGGTCGCGACCCTGCTGCACGGCAAGCGCTACCGCTGAGGGCGGCACCGGCCGGCTAGCAGTGGTGGCTGGCCGCCCCCGACGGTGTGGCGATCTGAGCTGATCGCGGCCCCGGTCAGCCCCGCCCGGCCGCGAGCGGCTCGCCGGCCAGGGCCGGGTCGGTTGGCTCCAGCGGGGCGCGGCCGATGATGAGGTCGGCCGCCCGCTCGGCGATGGCGATGGTCGGGGCGTTGATGTTGCCCCGGGGCACCACCGGCATGACCGAGGCGTCGACGACTCGCAGCCGCTCCACGCCGCGAACCCGCAGTTCGGTGTCGACCACGCTGGTCAGCTTGCTGGCGGCCAGCGGGGAGTCGCCGCCCATCGCGCACGTGCCAGCCGGGTGGAAGAGCGTGCCGAGATCACCCCGGATGAACTCCCGCACCTGCGCGTCGGTGCGGGCGTCCGGGCCCGGTGACAGCTCGGACTTGCAGGCCTTGGCGAGCGGCCCGGTCGCGGCGAACTCGCGGGCCATGCGGATTCCTTCGGCCAGCGGCTCGATGTCGCTGCCGTCGGACAGATACGCGGGGTCGATGTCCGGCTTGTGCCGCGGGTCGGCACTGCGCAGCCGGACGCGGCCGCGGCTGCCGACCTCGACGAGCGTGACCAGCAGGGAGATCGCCCGCGTGTTGGGGTCGCCGAGCCCGTTGCGCTCAAAGGGCGTAGGCAGCACGTGCCACTGCAGGTCGGGCGCGGCGAGCGAGGGCCGGGTCCGGCTGAACCCGCCCGCCTCCGCGATGTTCGAGGTGAGCGGGCCGGAGTGCCGCAGCCGCCACCGGACCAGGTTGACGGGAGTGGCTTCCTCCCACAGGCCGGACGTGCGCGGGGTGCCCCACATGGCGGTGACCACCGGGTGGTCCGAGAGGTTCGCCCCCACGCCTGGGCTGTCCACGTGCACGATGATGCCGAGGTCATGCAGGTGGTCGGCCGGGCCGACGCCGGACAGCATGAGTAGCTGCGGGCTGCCGACGGCCCCCGCCGCCAGGATCACCTCGGCGTCGGCGCGCGCCATCTCCTCCGTTCCGCGATGCACGTAGCGCACCCCGGCGGCGCGGCCCGCCTCCAGTACGACCTGGGTCACGCAGGCATCGGTCAGCACCTCCAGGTTGGTCCGCGACCTGGCCGGGTGCAGGTAGGCATCGGCCGCCGACCAGCGGCGCCCGTCGCGCTGGGTCACCTGGTAGAAGCCGCTGCCATCTTGGTGCGGCCCGTTGAAGTCCTTGTTCTCCGCCAGCCCGCAATCACGCGCCGAGGCGACCCACGCCCTGGTGAGGGCCGATCTGTGTTTGAGGTCCGAGACGGACAGCGGCCCGCCCGCGCCATGGTAGGCGGAGGCGCCCCGGCTGTTGTCCTCGGCGCGGCGGAAGTAGGGCATCAGGTCGGTGTAGCCCCATCCGGTGCAGTCATACTCGTCGCGCCAGGTGTCGTAGTCGTGGCGGGCCCCCCGGATGTAGATCATCGCGTTCATCGACGACGATCCGCCGAGCATGCGGCCGCGCGGCCAGTAGATGGCCCGCCCCGCCGCCCGCTCCTGCGGGACGGTGCGGTAGTCCCAGTCGTAGGTGCTCTGGAAGAGCAGGTTCTGCGCCGCCGGGATGTGGATCTCGTCGGCATCGTCGGGCGGGCCGGCCTCCAGCAGCAGCACGCGCACGGCGGGGTTCTCCGACAGGCGCGCGGCGAGGACGCACCCGGCGCTGCCGGCGCCGACGATGACATAGTCGTACACGGGCACCTTCTCAGCCACGGTTCGGGCGGTCGGCGACAACCCTACCGGCGCGTGCGGCCGGCCGCCGGGCACTCCTGTGGCCGGCCCCGGCACTCCTCAGGCCGGCCGCCGGTCACCCGGGACGGCCGCCGCGCGGGGATCGCCGCGTCAGCCATACCCGCTACGGTGATGGCATGGCAAAGGACCGCCGGGACCAGCCCATCGTTTTGTCGCGTATCTACACCCGCACCGGTGACGACGGGACCACCGCGCTCGGCGACATGAGCAGGGTGCCCAAGACCGACCCGCGCCTGGTCGCGTACGCCGACGTGGACGAGGCCAACTGCGCGATCGGGGCCGCCCTCGCGCTCGCCGAGCTTGGCGACGACGTCACATCGCTGCTCACCCGGGTGCAGAACGAGCTGTTTGACGTCGGCGCGGATCTGTGCAACCCGGTCACCGAGGACCCGCCCTACCCACCGCTGCGGATCGACGGCAGCTACGTGAGTGCCCTGGAACGCGACTGCGACGAGCAAAACGCCGACCTGCCCACGCTGCGGAGCTTCATCCTGCCCGCGGGCACGCCAGCGGCCGCGCTGCTGCACACTGCCCGGGCGATCGTCCGCCGCGCTGAGCGCAGCGCCTGGGCCGCCCTCGCGGTTCACGGTGACACGATGAATCCGCTCACCGCCCACTACCTCAACCGGCTCTCGGACCTGCTGTTCATCCTTGCCCGGCGGGCGAACCTGGCCCGCGGCGACGTGCTCTGGAAGCCAGGCGGCGACCGGTAGCGCCAGGGCGGCGGGTCAGCCGACCCACCGGTCATAGGAACCGGGCGGCGCCGCTTCCAGCCATGCGAGAAAGCCGGTCAGCGCGGCTTCGCTCATGGCCAGCTCGATCGTTTGCGCCCTGTCCCTCACCTGGCAGGTGATCACCACCATGCCCGGCCCGAGGCTGACCGCCTCCGAGGCGTCGGCGTCGCGCCGCGACAGGACCGTCAACGTGCCGCGGGAGAGCACCTCCTCGGGTGTGAGCAGGACGCCGACGCCGTCGTACCAGCGCAGCTCGCCGGCACCGTAGGCGGCCACCCCGAGGCGCCATGTCCCGCCGGGCCTGCGCAGCCCGCATTCGACGGTGCCGCCGCCCCGGTCGAGCAGGATCCGCCGCCCGGCGATGCCGGCCGCCAGGAGCACGACCACGATCAGGAAGGCCGCGAAGATCCAGGCCGCGTCGAGCGCCAGTGCTCTGCTCATCCCGGGCCCGGCCGCTGCCTCTCGTCAGGACCGCTCGCCCGCAGCCCGCAGCAGCGCCCGGGCGTATTTCACCTCGGTCGGCTCCTCTTCCGCCGCGACCGGCCCGGCGCCCTCCAGCGCGGCGTCGAGTTCGGCCTGGACGGCGCCCGCGTCCACGCTGGCGGCCAGCTGGGCCTGCCGGGACAAGATGGATACCCGGTCGTCCGCGACCGCCAGGAAGCCGCTGCTGACCGCGGCCAGCACCTCCCCGCCAGCGGATCCCTCGCCGCCACTTGCCCCGTCGCCGGCCTCGGTGTCGATGATGCGGACGAGGCTGCCTTCGGCCAGGATCCCGAGTACCGGCTCGTGACCGGTCAGCAACCCGAGATCTCCCTCCAGGGTCTTGGCGATCACCATCCGGGCGCGCCCGGACCAGATCTCGCCGTCCGGTGCGACCAGCTCCACCCGAAGCGTCACCGCGTTACCTCGCTCGCTCGCTGCGCCCGCGCCCGGCCTGGCTCACTGGCGCTCCAGCTCCTGGGCCTTCCGCTCCACGTCCTCGATCCCGCCGGTCATGAAGAATGCCTGCTCGGGGATGGAATCGTACTTGCCCGCGGCGACTGCCTTGAACGAGGCGATGGTCTCGCTGAGCGGGACGAACACCCCCGGCTGGCCGGTGAACTGCTCGGCAACGAACATCGGGTGGGACAGGAACCGCTCGATGCGCCGCGCCCGCCTGACGGTGACCTGGTCCTCCTCCGACAGCTCGTCGATGCCCAGGATCGCGATGATGTCCTGCAGCTCCTTGTAGCGCTGCAGGATCCGCTGCACCTCCCGGGCCACGTCGTAGTGCTCCTGGCCGACGTAGTTGGCGTCCAGGATGCGCGAGGTGGAGTCGAGCGGGTCCACCGCCGGGAAGATGCCCTTCTCGGTGATCGACCGGGACAGCACGGTCGTGGCGTCAAGGTGGGCGAACGTGGTGTGCGGAGCGGGGTCGGTGATGTCGTCGGCGGGCACGTAGATCGCCTGCATCGACGTGATCGAGTGGCCGCGGGTCGAGGTGATCCGCTCCTGCAGCTGCCCCATCTCGTCGGCGAGCGTGGGCTGGTACCCCACCGCCGAGGGCATCCGGCCAAGCAGCGTGGACACCTCCGAGCCGGCCTGGGTGAACCGGAAGATGTTGTCGATGAACAGCAACACATCCAGGCCCTCGACGTCGCGGAAGTACTCGGCCATGGTCAGCGCGGACAGCCCCACCCGCAGCCGGGTTCCCGGCGGCTCGTCCATCTGGCCGAACACGAGCGCTGTGTCCTTGATCACGTCCGACTCGGTCATCTCGATGATCAGGTCGTTGCCCTCGCGGGTGCGCTCGCCGACCCCGGCGAACACCGAGACGCCGCCGAAGTTCTTGGCGACCCGGGTGATCATCTCTTGGATGAGCACGGTCTTGCCCACGCCGGCCCCGCCGAACAGGCCGATCTTGCCGCCCCTGACGTAGGGCGTGAGCAGGTCGAGCACCTTGATGCCGGTCTCCAGGATCTCGGTCCTGGGCTCCAGCTGGTCGAACGGAGGCGGGTCACGGTGGATGGACCAGCGCTCGGTCACCTTCAGCGACGCGGTGGGCACGTCCAGCGTCTCGCCGAGCACGTTGAACACGTGCCCCTTGGTGACGTCGCCGACCGGCACGCTGATCGGGCCGCCCGTGTCGGTGACGGCGGCGCCGCGCACCAGGCCATCGGTCGGCTGCATGGCGATCGCCCGGACGGTGTCGTCGCCCAGGTGCTGCTCGACCTCCATCGTCAGCGTCCTGGTTTCGCCCTCCAACGCGACATCCACCTGCAAGGCGTTGTAGATGTCGGGTATGTCCTCGGCGCTGAACTCCACGTCCACGACGGGGCCGATGACCCGCACGACCCGGCCGGACGACGCGCCCGTGGCTGCCTCGCCGCCCGCGGCGGCGCTCTCGGCGGTTGCGGTCATGATGACACTCACTCTCTCCCTGCGGCGGTGTCGGCCAGCGCGTTGGCGCCCCCGACGATCTCGCTGATTTCCTGGGTGATCTCGGCCTGGCGTGCCTTGTTGGCCTCGAGAGTGAACTGCTCGAGGAGCTCGTTGGCGTTGTCGGTCGCTGATTTCATCGCCCGCCGCCGCGCCGCGATCTCCGAGGCGGCGGCCTCGAGCAGCGCGTGGTAGATCCTGCTCTCCACGTACCACGGCAGCAGGGCGTCCAGCACGTCAGGCGGCGACGGCTCGAATTCGTACAGCGGGAACGGCCCGCTCGGTGGCAGTTCCGTGGCCTCCTCGACCTCGATCGGGAGGATCCTGCGCACGACCGCGTTCTGGTTCAGCATGGACACGAACTCGGCGTAGACGCAGTGGATCTCGTCGACCCCGCCGTCGGCGGCGTCGCGGCTGAACGCGTCGAGGAGCGTCTCGGTGATCTCGCGCGCGTTCTCGGTGCTTGGCGCCTCCGAGAACCCGCTCCACTCGCCGGCGATCTCCCGCCCACGGAACCGGTGCCAGGTGATCCCCTTCTGGCCGGTCACGTACGTCACCTCGTCGACGCCGCGCTCGGCGAGCAGCGCGCGCAGGCCCTGCGCCTCACGCAGAACGTTGGCGTTGTAGCCGCCGGCAAAGCCCCGGTCGCTGGTGAGGATCAGGATCGCGGCTCGCTGCGCGCGCTCGGGCTCACGGATGATCGGGTGGTCGATCTGCGCGGACCGGCTGACCGCCGCCTCGACGGCCCGGGTGATCTCCCGCGCGTAGGGCGCCGCGTCGCGCACCCGTTGCTGCGCCTTGATGATCCGCGAGGCCGCGATCAGCTCCTGGGCGCGGGTGATCTTGGCAGTGGACTGGATCGACCGGATCCGCTGCCGGACGGCGCGAAGCTGTGCTCCCATGCTCTGCCTTCCCCGGCCTAACCCTGCGCGGGCGGCGGTGGGACGTACCTGGTCACTTTCTCGCGGTCGATGTCCTCTTCTTCCATCGCGTCGGCCGGCTCCTCCTCGACGACGAGCATCTCCCCGCCGCTGATCTCGAACCCGCGCCGGAACTCCTCGATCGCGTCCTTGAGCGCGGCGGCGGTGTTGTCGTCCAGCAGGCCGCTCTCCCTGATCGACGCGTATATGCCGTCGTGACTGCGCTGCAGGAAGTCGAGGAAGTCGTCCTCGAACCGCCTGACGTCATCGACCGGCACATCGTCGAGGTACCCGGAGGTGCCTGCCCACACCGAGACCACCTGCCGCTCGACCGGGAGCGGGCTGTACTGCGGCTGCTTGAGCAGTTCCACCAGCCGTGCCCCCCGGTCCAGCTGGGCGCGGGAGGCGGGGTCGAGATCGGAGGCGAACGCGGCGAACGCCTCCAGGTCGCGGTATTGCGAGAGCGCGAGTTTCAGCCCGCCCGCGACCGTCTTCATCGCCTTGATCTGCGCGTCGCCGCCGACCCGCGACACCGACCGGCCGACGTTGATCGCCGGCCGCACGCCGGAGTTGAACAGGTCGGTTTCCAGGAAGATCTGGCCGTCGGTGATGGAGATGACATTGGTCGGAATGTAAGCCGAGATGTCGTTGGCCTTGGTCTCAATTATCGGCAGGCCGGTAAGCGAGCCACCGCCCAGGTCGTCCGATAGCTTGGCGCACCGCTCGAGCAGCCGGGAGTGCAGATAGAAGACGTCCCCCGGGTACGCCTCACGCCCCGGCGGCCGGCGCAGCAGCAGGGAGATGGCCCGGTACGCCTCCGCCTGCTTGGACAGGTCGTCGAAGATGATCAGCACGTGCTGGCCCGCGTACATCCAGTGCTGGCCGATCGCCGAGCCGGTGTACGGGGCGATGTACTTGTAGCCGGACGGGTCGGAGGCGGGGGCGGCGACGATCGTGGTGTACTCCATCGCGCCCGCGTCCTCCAGCGCCTGCCGCACCTGGGCGGTGGTGGAGCCCTTCTGGCCGACCGCGACGTAGATGCACTTGACCTGGCGGGCCGGGTCGCCGGACTCCCAGCTCTCCTTCTGGTTGATGATCGTGTCGATCGCGATGGCGGTCTTGCCGGTCTGCCGGTCGCCGATGATCAGCTCGCGCTGCCCGCGGCCGATCGGGGTCATCGCGTCGATCGCCTTGATCCCGGTCTGCAGCGGCTGGTTCACCTTGGTTCGCTGGACCACCGAGGGGGCCTGCAGCTCCAGCTCACGCAGGACTGTTCCCTCGATCTCGCCCTTGGCGTCGAGCGGCACCCCGAGCGGGTCCACCACCCGCCCAAGGAACCCGTCGCCGACCGGGACCGACAGCACCTCGCCGGTGCGCCGGACCTGCTGGCCCTCCTCGACCTTGCTGAAGTCGCCGAGGATGACCACGCCGACCTCGCGGATGTCCAAGTTCAGCGCGAGGCCGCGGATGCCGCCAGGGAACTCCAGCAGCTCGTTGGCCATCGCCGACGGCAGGCCCTCCACGTGCGCGATGCCATCGCCGGCATCGGTGACCACCCCGACCTCCTGCCGGGAGGCGCCTTCCGGCTCGTACGCCTGGACGAAACTCGCCAGCGCGTCGCGGATCTCGTCGGGCTGGATTGTCAGCTCCGCCATGGTCCTCGCGCCTTCCTTGTTTTGGTTGCCGGATTGCCTGCCCGTGCGCCGCCCGTCGCCTGCCGTCGTGTCCGCGGCCGGGCTGCGCTGCCCACGGGCACGGCCGCCTTCCGCCGCCATCAGGACGCCAGCCTCTGCCGCAGGTCGGCAAGCCGACTCGCGATGCTGCCGTCGATGAACTCATCCCCGATCTGGACGGACATTCCACCCACCACACCGGGATCCACGACGACATTCAGGTGAACATCATGACCGTAGGTCCGTGACAGCGCGGCGGCTAGCCGCCCCCGCTCGCCTTCGGTGAGCCCGGTGGCAACCCGCACGACGGCGATCAGGCGCTGCCGCCAGGCGGCCGCCAGCCGCGCGTACTCCGCCATGGTCTCGTCCAGGCTGCGTCCTCGCGGATGCACCGCCGCCTGCGTGATCAGGCGGAGCGCGGTGGGCGTCACCTTGCCCGCCAGCAGCGCGTCCAGCAGGCCGCGTTTGCGGTCAGCCGGCAGCAGCGGATCCGACAGTGCCGACCGGAGATCGGGCTGTGAGCTGACGATCCGGCCGAACCTGAACAGCTCATCCTCAAGGTCGTCGAGCTGGCCCGCGTCCTCCGCCGCGGCCGCGGTGGCCAGCACCGCGAGCTCCTCGGCCGCATCGGCCAGGTCACGCGGCGCGGACCAGTGAGCGCTGGTCATGCCGACGACCAGATCCAGGGTGGTCCCGGAGACACGGCCCTCCAGCAGCCTTCTGGCCAGGTCGTTCCGGGCCGCCGCCGGGCTCGTCACGTCGGTCAGCGCCCGGCGCACGCCCAGCTCCCGGTCGAGCAGGTCGGCCACCGCGAACAGCTCCTCGCCGAGCGCCGCGGCGCCGGACGGGTCCGCGAGCGCGGCCGTCAGCCGGCCGCGCGCCGCCGCCAGCGACGCACGGCTGGGGCCCCTCATCTGTTTGGCTCCCTCGCGGGCACGCGGTTGCTCATCGGGTGACGCCTTCGCGCTGGTGCTCCAGGTCGTCAAGGAAGCGCTCGACGATGCGCCGCTGCCGGGCCTCATCGGTCAGCGACTCGCCCACGACGCGCCCGGCGAGGTCTACCGCGAGCGTGCCGACCTCGGTCTGGAGCGACCGGAGCGCCTGCTGGCGGTCCGCTTCGATCTGCGCGTGCGCCGCGTCGATGAGGCGGCGTCCCTCGGCGTTCGCCTGCTCGCGCATCTCGGCGATGATCTGCGCTCCCTGCTCCCGTGCCTCCTCGCGCAGCCGGGAGGCCTCGTGCCTGGCCTCGGCCAGTTTCTCCCGGTACTCGGCAAGGGTGCGGTCCGCCTCCGCCTGGGTTTCCTCGGCCCGCTGCAGGCCGCCCTGGATCCTGTCGGTCCGTTCCGCAAGCGTCTGGTTGAGCCTGGGCAGCAGGAGCTTCCAGAGCAGGACGAAGATGATCCCGAACGTGATCGCGCCGACAATGAGCTCGGTCAGGTTGGGGACCAGCGGGTTCTGCTGCTGTTCGGCCGCGACATACAACATGGCGGCTACCTCTCCGTCCGGGTGCTACCTGATGAAGAACGGGACAGCGATGCCGATCAGCGCCAGCGCCTCGGTCAGCGCGAAGCCGATCCACATGTACGTGGTGATCTGGCCCGTGGCCTCCGGCTGCCGCGCCATGGCCTCGATCGCGTGGCCGAACACCAGGCCGATGCCGATGCCCGGGCCGATCGCGGCCAGGCCATAGGTCAGTGCCCCGAGATTCCGGATGTGAAGTTCGTTGGCCGCTAGCACGGTGGCTAGGTTCTGCATCTCTCAGCTTCCTTTCCGGCCGGCGGGTCTCCTCCGCCGGGGTCTGGGTGGGTCGGGTTTAGTGCGCCGTTTCCATGGCGTCGGCTATGTAGAACGCCGTGAGCGTCGCGAAGATGAATGCCTGCAGCGCCTGGATCAGCACCTCGAGGCCGGTCAGGATGATCGTCAGCAGGAACGACGTCGCCGCGAACAGCAACCCGATCGAGAGGCTGAACAGGTACCAGGACGCCAGCCCGAACACCAGCAGCAGCAGGTGCCCGGCGAGCATGTTGGCGAAGAGCCGGATTGCGAGCGTGAACGGCCGCACCAGGATGTTGGAGAACAGCTCGACCGGGCTCAGGAGCGGCAGGATCCACCAGGGCGCCCCTTCCGGCACCGCCATTCTTTTGAAGTAGCCGATCGGCCCCTTGGCTCTGATGCCGATCGTGATGTAGGTGACCCACACGATGAGGGCGAGCGCGACCGGGAACGCGAACCTGGACGTCGCCGGGAACTCGATCAGCGGGATGATCCCGAACACGTTCATGATCCAGACGAAGAAGAAGATCGCGACGATGAAGGGCAGGAAGCCGTCGCCCTTCTTGCCGAGCTGCTGCCGGAGGATCTGGTCCCGGACGAACAGGACGCCGAGCTCGCCGAGGTTCTGCACGCCCCTGGGGACGAGCTTCGGCTTCCTGAACGCCACGTAGAAGAAGACCAGGATGATGACGGCGGTCAAGAGCGCGAGCAGGATGGGCTTGGTGATCTGGATGCCGGCGATGGTGAAGACCGGTTTGAAGTAGAAGTCCGCGATCGACGGCGCCGGGTAGCCACAGCCGGAAAAGATGTGGCATCCGCTGGCCGTGGTCATTACGGACACGTCACTCACCGTCGGCTCCTTGCGGCACGCCGCCCGGGCGGGCCGGGCGGCAGGTCGGTGCGGTCACGATCTGGTGACCCGGAAGATGACGAGGGCGATCCCGCTGGCCAGGCCGAACAGCATCCCGATTGGGAACAGCACCGGCCAGCCGGTCCAGCGGCTGGCCAGCCACCCCAAGAAGCCGTACAGCAGCATGCCGCCGATCAGGTAGGACAGGATCGTCCAGCCCTCGCCGGCCGGGCGGGGCCGCGACGGGTCCCGGCCGCCCGCCGGCGGCTTGCCGCCGCTCACCGGCCGTCCCGCTTGGTCCGGCGGTCCTGGCGCATGCGAAGACTATGGCCCTGGGCCGCGGTCCCCCGCCCTGCGGTCCGGTTCGGGTGGCCATGGGTCACCGGTCTCTGTCCGGCTCGACGTACAGCGTCTTCAGCCGCATCGACCACACCATCTGCGCCGTGCCGTAGGCCAGCACGCAGACGATGACGGTCAGCCCGAAGAAGCGGGCGTTGAAGGCGGTCGAGTCCTGGAAGATGCCGACCAGGACGAGCAGGATGATGATCTTGGCCAGGTAGGTGGCGATCGCCGCCGCCATCATCGCCTGCGGGCTGATCTTCGCCGCCCGGCCGACCACCAGCACGCTGATCCCGAAGAACGCGATCACCAGGCCGACCCCCAGCGCGGCGCCGAGCAGCCCCTTGGTGCCGCCCAGGACGGCGCCCAGCACGATCATGAGCAGCGCGACAGGCGCTGTGAGCATGGCGGAACGCCGCAGGATCACGGCATAGTTCGCCGGCATCTACCTTGCTCCGGGGGCTCGTTGGTCGCACTGATTGCGCGCACGCGCACCGGGCCATCCCCGCCACGCGGGCGGCTCGGGGCAGCCGCGACGCGGGAGTGGCGCGTGTGCGCCGCCACGTGTGCGAAACGTATCACGGACCCTCCCTCGTCTCTTGAGTGGCTGCTCTTGTGAAAGATATCACAAGCTCTCCCGCTCAAGCTTCACCAGGTCACCGTCCGTGACTGAGACCGCATTTGCGGGGTCAACCGGGCTACGAAGCCGCGGCGGCCGGGTCGCCGGTCAGACCCGCGGCGCTGGCCTGTCCCCCGTTGCGTGCGTGGGCGGCCACGGCGGGGCCGGCGGCGCGGGAGGCCGCGGTGGGGAGGGCGCCGACGGCTGGGGCTCCGGGTCATCCCAGGCGCGCCCGCGCACATGCTGGACCTGGCCGGCCACGTGCTGAACCTGGCCGGGCGCGCGACCCGCCGGGGTGGCGGCAGGGTGGAGCGGGTCCGGCTGGTGGCGGGCCCGGGCTAACGTGCGCTGGACCGGCTCGCGGTCTGGTGGCGCCTGCGCGTGCGCCGCGGGCCGCCGCGCTCGCGGCGCGGGAGCCGGAGCCGTTTCGGAGGATACGGTGGCCTCCCTGGCGGCGCGCCTGCCCGCGGGGTGCCGGGCCCAGGGGCGCAACCGGGGCATCGACGCGAGCAGCAGCGCCAGCACCGCGCCCACGGTGATGATGACCAGCACGATCAGCGGGGTCCGGACGATCGACAGCCAGACCACGCTGCCCGCGAAGACGGCGGCCCACAGGTACATGATCAGGACGCTGGTCCGGTGCGAGTGGCCGATGTCGAGCATCCGGTGATGCAGGTGTTTCCGGTCCGGCGCGAACGGCGACATTCCCGCCCGGGCCCGGCGGAACACGGCCAAAAGCAGGTCCGTGTAGGGGATGAGCAGGATCGCGGCTGGCAGCAGCAAGGGCAGGATCGCACCGAACCGGTTGACCGTGCCGAGGGAGAGGGCGCGGGTATCGGTGAGCGACCCTGGATCGAGTGAGGCCAGGCTGGAGATCGGCGCGTAAGCCAGCAGCAGCCCTATCAGCATTGCGCCGGTGTCACCCATGAAGATGCGCGCCGGGTGGTAGTTGTGCGGCAGGAACCCGAGGCAGATACCGGCCAGGACCGCGGAGGCCAGTGCGGGCGCCGCCTGGTCCGGCAGGCCCAGCCGGTGGGTAAGCGTGTAGTAGTAGGCGAAGAAGGCCACCGCCCCGATGCCGACGATCCCGGCGGCTAGTCCGTCGAGGCCGTCGATGAAGTTGACCGCGTTGATGGTGACCACCACGACCAGGATCGTGAGCGCGATCTGCTGATCGCTGGTGAGGCCCAGCGTGGTGCCGCCCGGTGTGGGCAGCCAGGTCACCTCGGCACCGCTCCAGACCAGGATCACGCCCGCCGCCACCTGGCCGGCCAGCTTGCTGATCACGCCCATTCCCCAGCGGTCATCGACGAAGCCCATGACCACGAGCAGGCCTCCGGCCAGCAGAAGGCCCTTGGCCATGTTCGTCTCCGCGAACACGCTGTTGAGGGCGGGCAGGCCGCTTGCCACGATGAGCCCGGCGGCGAGCCCCGCGTACATGGCGAACCCCCCGAGCAGGGGGGTGGGGACGACGTGCACGTCCCGGTCGCGTGCCGCGTGCATCGCGCCGACCGCGATGGCGAATCGCCGCACGAGCGGCGTCAGCAGATAAGTCACGGCCGCGGCCGCCAGCAAGGTCAGAACATATTCACCCATGGCCTCACCACGGCCCGGCTGGGTTAGCGCGCATCACCACCCACTTTAGGGCACCCCGGCCCTGACCGTATGCGTGTGGCCGCCGTCGGGCCGCCTCCGGCCTCCGGGACTCCCGGGCCGTGGGCCTCGGCGGCCCGCCCCGGGCCCTCCTCATCGCCCCGGCAGCCCGCCCCAGCGTCCCTTATTTCGCCGGGGTATCGCCGGTGTCCGGTTCCGCCGGGGTCTTGCCGGTGTCCGGTTCCGCCGCGGTGTCGCCGGTGCCCGAGTCCGCCGCGGTGTCGCCGGTGCCCGAGTCCGCCGCGGTGTCGCCGGTGCCCGGTGCCCAGTAATCCTCGACGGCGAGGGTGACCACCTCCCGGAGGCGCTCGACGGAGATGGCTCCCGCCCGCAGCAGCTTGGGGACTGGGCCGGTCAGGTCGACGATCGTGGACGGAACGTCGCCCGCGCATGGCCCGCTGTCCAGGTAGACGGCGACCGCCTCGCCCAGTTGCGCCTCCGCGTCGGCGGCGGTCGTCGCGGGCGGGGAGCCTGACCGGTTGGCGCTGCTCACCGCCAGCGGGCCCGTCTCTTTGAGCAGTTCGAGCGCGAGCTCGTGGAGGGGCATCCGGACCGCGACCGTGCCCTTGGTGTCCCCCAGATCCCAGATCAGGCTCCGGTTGGCCCGCAGTACCAGGGTGAGCGCACCGGGCCAGAACTCATCGATGAGATCCTTGGCGGACATGTCCAGGTCCTCGACCAGGGCCGTGGCCGCGCGCACGGTGCCGACCAGCACCGGCGGCGGCATCTGCCGGTCCCGGCCCTTGGCGGCCAGCAGGCTCACCACCGCGGGCGCGGAGAACGCGTCTGCGGCCACCCCGTAGACCGTGTCCGTCGGCATCACCGCCAGATCGCCCTTGCGCAGCGAGGCCGCCGCCTCGGCGAGGCCCGCGGCCCGCTGCTCGGGGTCCGTGCAGTCATACCGTGCGCTCATGCCAGCCCATCTTTCCATCGAATTGCCCGACCGTAGCCGGCGCCGGCAGGTGACCGGTCACGCTGCCGTCCCTTCGGCACCGGAGCCGGCGAGCCGGGCGGTGACGAAGCGGTCCCGCCCGGCGAGGTCCTTGTGGTTGCGGGTGTCCCGCCAGCCACGCTCCTCCGCGAAGATCCAGTAGACGGCTGCGCCCTGCGGTTCGCCGTGTTCCACTGCGATCAGCCCGCCGGGCCGCAGCAGCCGCCGCGCGGCTTCCTCGATGACCCGGACGGCGTCCAGTCCATCCTGGCCGCCCCAGAGCGCGCCGGCCGGGTCGTACTCGGCGACCTCGGGCGGAACCGTGGCGCCGATCGGTATGTACGGCGGGTTGCTGATCACCAGATCCACGGCCCCGCTCAGCGTCGGCAGGGCCCCCGAGAAGTCGTCCCCGTCAACGGTTACCCGGCCGTGGGTGTGCGGGGCGCTGTCCGCACACCGGGCGATGTTGCGCTGGGCCCACTGCCGTGCCAGCGGGTCGGCCTCCACCGCGTGCACGCGCGCACGCGGCACCTCCTGCGCGATCGCGAGCGCGATGGCCGCGCTGCCGGTCCCCAGGTCAGCCACGACCGGCTCGGCCACGTCCATGTCCCGGAGCGAGTCGATCGCCCAGCCGGTCATCACCTCGGTCTCCGGGCGAGGGACGAACACGCCGGGCCCTACCTCCAGTTCCAGGTAGCGGAAGTAGGCGTGGCCGGTGATGTGCTGGAGCGGCTCCCGCGCCTCCCTCCGGGCGACCTCGTTCCAGAACCGCGGGTCGAACTCACCGTCGGGCACCAGTTGCAGCTCGCCGCGGCCGACCCCGTGCACGTGCGCGGCGATCATCTCGGCGTCGGCCCGTGGCGAGTCGACGCCGGCCTCGGCCAGCCTGACCGTCGCGGCAGCGATCTCGTCCAGGAGCAGCGTCACCCTGACGGCCAGGTCCCATGCTCGCCGGCCGCGCGGTCCGACCGCTCACCCTCCGCCAGCGCCTTGATCACCGCATCCAGGTCTCCGTCGAGCACGTGGTCGAGGTTGTGGGCCTTGTAGCCGACCCGGTGGTCGGAGACGCGGTTCTCGGGAAAGTTGTAGGTGCGCACCCGCTGAGAACGGTCCACGGTCCGGACCTGGCTGCGCCGCTCGGCCGCCGCCTGCGCCTCGGCGTCCGCCTCCGCCTGGGCGAGCAGCCGCGCGCGGAGGATCCGCATCGCCTGCTCCTTGTTCTGTAGCTGGCTCTTCTCGTTCTGGACGGAGACCACGATCCCGGTCGGCAGGTGGGTGACGCGCACGGCAGAGTCGGTTGTGTTCACGCTCTGGCCGCCGGGCCCGGATGAGCGGAACACGTCGATCCGCAGGTCGGAGGGGTCGACGGTGACGTCCACCGGATCGGCCTCCGGCATCACGAGCACCCCTGCCGCGGACGTGTGGATGCGCCCGGAGGATTCGGTCACCGGTACCCGCTGGACCCGGTGCACGCCGCCCTCGTACTTCAGGCTGGCCCACACGCCGTCGGTCCCGGCGTGGTGCGGGGCCTTGATCGCTACGGTCGCGTCCTTGTAGCCGCCCAGGCCGGTCATCGTGGCATCGAGGATCTCCGTCTTCCAGCCCCGCCGCTCCGCGTAGCGGAGGTACATGCGCAGCAGGTCGCCGGCGAACAGGGCGGACTCCTCGCCGCCCTCCCCCGCCTTCACCTCGAGGATGACGTCCTTGCCGTCGTTGGGGTCGCGGGGCGCCAGCAATGCCCGCAGCCGCTCCTCGAGCTCGGCCCGGCGGGCGGCGATCTGCTCGGCCTCGGCCGCGAAGGAGACGTCCTCGCCGGCGAGCTCACGCGCCGCTTCCTCGTCGGCGGCCGCCCGCTGCCACTCGCGGTAGGCGTTCATGACCGGGGTGAGCTCGCTGTAGCGGCGCCCCAGCGTCCTCGACCGCTCCGGGTCGGAGTGCACGGCGGCGTCGCCGAGGTCACGCTCCAGCCTGGCGTACTCGTCAGCCAGTTCCGCGAGCCTCTCGAACACCGTGTCGCCTCCTTGTGTGGTCCTGCCGTCGACAGCCAAGATCACCGCGCCGGAACGTGCGTCTGGCGCGGTGATCTGTGGGAGCTACTTGCTGCCGGCTGCCTTCTTGCCGAACCGCCGCTCGAAGCGGGCCACCCGGCCGCCGGTGTCAAGGATCTTCTGCTTGCCCGTGTAGAACGGGTGGCAGTTCGAGCAGACATCGGCGTGGATGGCGCCGTTGCGCGCTGTGGACCGCGTTGTGAAGGTGTTCCCGCACGTGCAGGTCACCGTCGTCACGACGTAGTCCGGGTGAATGTCATGCTTCACGTCACTACTCCTGCCTCGTCGGTCGCCGGGTCGCCACCGGCGGGTCGAGCCCGCGGGGCGTGAACCGGTACCGCGCTTCTCGGCTTCCAGTGTGCCAGACCCCAGAACGCGTTCCGGGGGTTGGAGATTCCCGTCCCCGTCAGGTGTTGACCGTCGTCTTCTGCACCTGGAGCAGGAACTCGGCGTTGCTCTTGGTGCCCTTCATCCGCTCCATGAGCACCTCGAGTGCCTGCTGTGGTTCGAGCGCGTGCAGCACCCGGCGGAGCTGCCAGACGATCTTCAGCTCGTCGGGGCCCAGCAGCAGCTCTTCCTTGCGGGTGCCCGACGCGTCCACGTCGATGGCGGGGAAGATCCGCTTCTCGGCGAGCTCCCGGCGAAGCCGCAGCTCCATGTTGCCGGTGCCCTTGAACTCCTCGAAGATCACCTCGTCCGCACGCGAGCCGGTCTCGATCAGGGCGGTGGCGAGGATCGTGACCGAGCCACCGTGCTCGATGTTGCGCGCCGCGCCGAAGAACCGCTTGGGCGGGTAGAGGGCGGTGGAGTCCACGCCGCCGGACATGATCCGCCCGCTGGCCGGGGCGGACAGGTTATAGGCGCGGCCCAGCCTGGTGATCGAGTCAAGCAGGACGACCACGTCGTGACCCATCTCGGCCAGCCGCTTGGCCCGCTCGATGGCCAGCTCCGCGACGGTGGTGTGGTCCTCCGACGGCCGGTCGAAGGTCGAGTAGACGACCTCGCCCTTGACCGTGCGCTGCATGTCGGTGACTTCCTCCGGCCGCTCGTCCACCAGCACGACCATGAGGTGGCATTCGGGGTTGTTCTTGGTGATCGCGTTGGCGATGGCCTGCAGGATCAGCGTCTTGCCCGCCTTCGACGGCGACACGATGAGACCGCGCTGGCCCTTGCCGATCGGGGCGAACAGGTCGATGATCCGCGTCGTCATGTTGGCCGCGTCGCTCTCCAGCCGCAGCCGTTCCTGCGGGTACAGGGGGACGAGCTTCGCGAACTCCGGCCGGGCGCGTGACTGCTCCGGGTCGAGCCCGTTGACCTTGTCGAGGCGGACCAGGGCGTTGAACTTCTCCCGCCGCTCGCCCTCGCGTGGCTGGCGGACCGCTCCCTCGATCACGTCTCCCTTGCGCAGGCCGTGCTTGCGCACCTGCGACAGCGACACGTACACGTCGTTGGGCCCCGGCAGGTAGCCGGTGGTGCGGATGAACGCGTAGTTGTCGAGCACGTCGAGGATGCCGGCGATCGGGATGAGAACGTCGTCCTCGGTGATCACGGGCTCGGCGTCGCCGCCGCGGTCGCCGCGGCGCCGGTTGCGGTTGCGGAACCGGTCCCGGTTGCGGCGCCCGCCCCGGCCCTCGGAGTCGTCGTCACCACGGCCGCCCTGGTCTTGCTGCTGGCCCGCCTGGCCGCCGCGCTGGCCGCCCTGATCCTGGCGCTGCTCGGCCGTCTCGCCGCCGCGCGGCTGGTCATCGCGCCTGCCGTTGCGCCGGCGCCGGTCGCCACGCTGGGCGTCGCCGCGCTGCGCATCGCCCTGCTGGGCATCGCCGCGCTGGCCATCAGCCTGCTGGGCGTCGGAGCGCTGGCCATCACCCCGCTGGGCGTCGCCGCCGGGACCGGCGGTGCCCGTCCCGGCGGGCGTGGTGTCCGTCGCCGTCGCCGGCCCGGCAGTCGCCGGGTGCTCGAAGGTCAGCTGGCCGTCGGCGCCGCCAGCGGCGTCCTCGCGGGGCGCACCCGCCGACGTTTCCCGCGTGGAAACTGCCGCATTGGTGCCCTCCCCCTGGCCCGGCTGAGTGGGTCTGTCTGGTTCCATGGCGTCCTGCTCACGGTGGCGAGGCGCGTCGGCTCCCGCAGACGCGGCCCGCTGGGCTGAATTGTCGATTTCCGCACCCTGGCTGGTGGTGTGCGGGGCGGCCGTCTGGCCGCCTTGCCTGTCCTGAATTGCCGCCACGAGCTGGCTCTTGCGCATCCTGGCGGTCCCGGTGATCCCCATGGACTGTGCCATCCGCTGTAGTTCAGGCAGGAGCATGGCAGAAAGGCCAGTGGCGGCGCCGCGGCCTGCCCGGGCGGACACCGGCTCAGCATCCGGCCTTGCTACCTGGACCGGCCCTGATCCGCCCGGCGGCGCCGAGGGCTCGCGCGTCACCGGCTCCGCGGGCCCGGCCGTGGTTGCGGCGGCGCGCTGGAGACCAGGGGATTCCGGCTGAGAGGCTTCCCCCGGCGCGGCCGGGGAGCCGGTGATGAGATCGGTGGGTTCGCTGCTCACAAGGGGTCCTTCCCAGAGCGCGGGTGCCGGTCTAGGGGTGACCGGGTCAACCCGATGTTGCGGCCCGGCGAACTGGCCGGGCCAGGTTATGCACCAGCTACCTTGTCGCGCCGCCTCGGTGTCCGGTGGGCTCCTGTACGCCTAACCCGGTGTCTGCGGGCGAGGCAGCAGGGCCGAAACAATCCCGGGCAGCCGGGGCGGCAGCCCGGGCCTCCGCTCCTTTCCCGGTTCTCCGTGCCACCGTCGCGGTTGGCGTACGCGACGGGGAGGGGATGGCCCGAGATGTTGACGGAGAGTCCTTGACTGCGGCCGACCATATGGCCGACGGCGCAGCCAACGACAGGCGAGCACCTGTCCCCTCGGCGGGGCAGCTGGTGCGGCAATCAGCTTAACACCAACGGAGCCCACGGCATTCCTTCGGCTGCTGCCTATCTGTCGCGCAAGAAACTGGCCCGGTCATGCCCGGGTCCTCCCGTGCGGTCTGCGCCCGGCCCCCGACCGGTTCCAGATGGCCCCTGGTCCCGGGTAGGCGCGTGCCGCGCGCCGACTGGTGGATACACGTCCAGCCCACCTTGCTGTACGTGAGCACCCTGCTGATCGATGTGCAGGGGGATTACATGCCAGGCGATACCCGTTTCGCGCGCGATTGAATCCACAGCTTCCGCAGATGGCCGCCGCCCGTCGAACGACAGGACAAGGACTGCCGGGCCCGCTCCCGAAACCACCGCAGCCGCTCCGGCCCGCCGGAGCGCGCCGAGCAGGCTGGCGGCCTCGGGCATGATCGCGGCGCGGTACGGCTGGTGCAGGAAGTCCTCGGTCGCATCGAACAGCGTGTCCGGCGCGCCGGTGAGGGCCGCGACCAGCAGCGCGCTGCGGGCCGCGTTCGCCGCCGCGTCCGCGTGCGGGACCGTCCGTGGCAGCGCCTGCCGCGCCGCCTCGGTGGCCATCGGCGCCGGCGGCACGCAGGCCACCGCGCGCAAGGTGGCGGGCACGCCGATCCGCAGCAGCCGGGCACCGGCCGGATCGGGCCCCGGCGTCCACGCGATCGTGAGCCCGCCTGCCAGGCACGCCGCCACGTTGTCGGGATGGCCTTCCAGCCTCGCCGCGAGCTGGAAGACCGCCTCATCCGAGAGCGGCGCGTCACCGGGACCGGCCAGCGCGCGGGCCGCCAGCAGGCCAGAGCAGATGGCCGCCGCCGACGAGCCGAGGCCGCGCCCGTGCGGTATCGCGTTCGCGCAGCGCAGGGCGATTCCTGGCGGCTGCCCGCCCATCGCGCCGAAAGCCGCGCGCATGGCCCGGACCACCAGGTGCTGCTCGCCCGCCGCCGCGGTGTCGCTGCCCTCACCGGATACCTCGATGACCAGCTCGCCGTCCGTGACGCGTGCCTCGACGTCGTCATAGAGCGCCAGCGCCAGGCTCAGCGCGTCGAACCCGGGTCCCAGGTTGGCGCTGGTGGCGGGCGCGCGCACGCGGACGGGCCGTTCCGGCCAGATTGCGCTGCTCATCTCATGCCAGCCCCAGCGCAGCGGCCGCGGCGGCCGGGTCCGCCAGAACCGTCACCGGGGCTGGCGCGGCGGACACCGCCCAGTCCGGGTCCTTCAGCCCGTTGCCGGTGATCGTGCAGACCACCCGCGAACCGGCGTCAAGCTGGCCGTTCTCGCGTGCCTGGATCAGCCCGGCGACCCCAGCGGCCGACGCAAGCTCGCCGAAGACGGCCTCCCTGCCGGCCAGCATCCGGTAGGCGGCGAGTATCTGGCGGTCGGTGACCGCGTCGATGACGCCGCCCGACTCGTCGCGCGCCTGCTCGGCCTGCTGCCAGGACGCCGGGTTGCCGATCCTGATCGCGGTCGCGATGGTCACGGGGGCCAGCACGGGCTCACCGCGCACGATGGGCGCGGCGCCGCTGGCCTGGAAGCCGAACATGCGCGGCGTGTGGGTGGCGAGCCCGGCTTCGGCGTACTCGCGGTAGCCCCGCCAGTAGGCGGTGATGTTGCCGGCGTTCCCGACCGGCAGGCAGTGCACGTCGGGGGCGTCGCCGAGGGCCTCAACGATCTCGAAGGCCGCAGTCTTCTGGCCCTCCAGCCGGTCGGGGTTCACCGAGTTGACCAGGGCGACCGGGTAGTCGTTGGCGAGCTTGCGGGCGAGTTCCAGGCAGTCGTCGAAGTTGCCGTCCACCTGTAGCAGCTTCGCCCCGTGCACCAGCGCCTGCGCCAGCTTGCCGAGCGCGATCTTGCCGCGGGGGACGAGCACCGCACACGTCAGGCCGGCCCGGGCCGCGTAGGCGGCGGCGCTCGCGCTGGTGTTGCCGGTGGAGGCGCAGATGACGGCGGTGGCGCCGCGGGCCGCCGCCATGCTGACCGCCACCGTCATGCCCCGGTCCTTGAACGACCCGGTGGGGTTGCTGCCCTCCACTTTCAGGTACACCTCGCACCCGGTGCGGGCGGACACCACCGGCGCGGGGAGCAGCGGGGTCGCGCCTTCGCCGAGCGTGACGATCGGCCCGCCGGCAACCGGCAGCCGGTCCCCGTACTGCCTGATCACGCCCGGCCAGCTCACGGGGGTGGCGGCACGGGCGGCCCGCCCGGCCGGGGTGTGCGCTCGCGGGCTCACTCCTCCCCCTCCCCCTCGACGCGCATGACGCTGGCGACCGCGCGCACCACGTCCATCGCGCCGAGGTCGTCCACACAGCTGGCGAGCGCGGCGTCGGGCGCGGAATGGGTGACGATGACCAGCTGGGCGTCGTCACCGCGCCCCTCCTGCCGGACGGCCTTGATGGACACCTCGTGCCGGGCGAAAGACTCCGCGATCCGGGCAAGCACACCCGGCCTGTCGTCGACGTCGAGCGCGACGTGGTAGCGGGTCATCGCCTGCCCCATCGGCAGTACCCGCAGGCCCGCGTAGGTCGTGGTGTCCGGGCCGCGCGTCCCGGCGAGCCGGTTGCGCGCGACCGCGACGACGTCGCCGAGCACCGCGCTCGCGGTCGGCATCCCGCCGGCGCCCGCGCCGTAGAACATCAGCCGCCCGGCCGACTCGGCCTCCACGAAGACCGCGTTGTAGGCCTCGCGCACGCCCGCCAGCGGGTGCGAGCGCGGGATCATCGCGGGGTGCACCCGGACCGACACCCCGCCGTCGCTCCGCTCGCAGATGGCGAGCAGCTTGACCACATGGCCGAGCACGCGAGCGCTCGCGACATCGGCCTGCGTGACCCCGGTGATCCCCTCCCGGTACACGCCGGCGGCGGTGACCTGGGTGTGGAAGGCGAGGCTGGCCAGGATCGCGCCCTTGGCGGCCGCGTCGAAGCCCTCGATGTCGGCCGTCGGGTCGGGCTCGGCGTAACCGAGCGCCTGGGCTTCCTCCAGCGCGTCGGTAAAGCCCGCGCCGGAGGTGTCCATCCGGTCCAGGATGTAGTTCGTGGTGCCGTTGACGATTCCCAGGACCTGCCGCACCGCGTCGCCGGCCAGCGACTCGCGCAGCGGGCGCAGCAGCGGGATCGCGCCGCCCACGGCCGCCTCGTAGTACAGGTCGGTACCGCTGTCGCGGGCGGCCTGGTGCAGCGCGGCGCCGTCCTCGGCCAGCAGCGCCTTGTTGGCCGAGACCACCGACTTGCCGTTCTTCATGGCGGCAAGCAGCAGCGACCGCGCCGGCTCGATGCCCCCGATGACCTCGACCACGATGTCCACGCCGGGCCTGGTGGCCAGCTCCATGGCGTCGCCGGTGAGCAGGTCCGGGTCCACCTCGACGCCGCGGCGTCGGCCGGGCCGGCGCACCGCAACCCCGGCCACCTCCAGCGGCGCACCGATCCGCGCCTCCAGGTCGGCCGCCTGCCGGCCGAGCAGACGGTACACCTCCGAGCCGACCCCGCCGCAGCCCAGCAGCGCGACCTTCAGCGCCCGCACCCCGGCCTCCCGGGCGGGACGTCCGGTGCCGCCGTCCACCCGCCGCTCACCCCTCGTCCAGTGCCAGCAGGTCGGAGGCGGTCTCCCGGCGCAGCATGACCCTCGCCGCGCCGTCACTGACCGCCACCACCGGTGGCCGCGGCACGTGGTTGTAGTTGCTGGCCATCGAGCGGCAGTAGGCGCCGGTCGCCGCCACCGCGACCAGGTCCCCCGCGACCAGGTCGGCGGGCAGGTAGGCGTCCCTGACCACGATGTCCCCGCTCTCGCAGTGCCTGCCGACCACCCGTGACAGCACAGGAGGCGCGGCGGACTCGCGGGAAGCCAGGACGCAGGTGTAGTCCGCGCCGTACAGCGCGGTACGGATGTTGTCGCTCATCCCGCCGTCAACGCTGACGTATGTGCGCAGCCCGTCCACGTCCTTGACCGTCCCAACCCCGTACAGCGTAACGGTGCCGGGCCCGGCGATCGCGCGTCCCGGCTCAACCGTCAGGCGCGGCACCGGCAGGCCCGCCGACGCGCACTGCGCGCGGACGATCTCGTACAGGTTCTGCGCGACGATCTTGATGTCCGCCGGGTCGTCGCCCGGGATGTACGCGATGCCGAACCCGCCGCCCAGGTTCAGTTCGGCGATCCGCACCCCGTGCTCGGCAGCGATCCGCGCCGCCAGGCCCAGCACCCGGTGCGCCGCCACCTCGAACCCCGCCGTGTCGTAGATCTGCGATCCGACGTGTGAGTGCAGGCCGGCCAGGTCCAGGCCGGGCGCGGCGAGCACGCGCCGCACCGCCTCGTCGGCGGCGCCGGACGATAGCGAGAAGCCGAACTTCTGGTCGTCGTGCGCGGTGGCCACGAACTCGTGCGTGTGCGCCTCTACCCCCGTTGTCACCCTCACAAGGATCTTCGGCCGCCCGCGGTTCGCAGGTGCATAACGAAAGGATCCCGGTACGCCCGTCTCTCCGGCGCGACCCGTACCAGCGGTGTGGCCCGTCGCCGCGGCGATACCCGCACCCTCGGTGAGGTAGGCCAGGCGTGCGATCTCCTCGAAGGAGTCCGCCACGATGTGCCCGACACCGGCACGGACCGCGCGTTCCAGTTCGCCCGTGAGCTTGTTGCTTCCGTGCAAGGTGATCATCGCCGGGTCCACCCCGGCCTGCAGTGCGATCTCGAGCTCACCGCCGGTGCACACGTCCACGCCCAGGCCCTCCTGGGCGACCCAGCGCAGCACCCCGCGGCTGCAGAACGCCTTCGCGGCGTAGAACACCGCGCTGCCCTCCCCGAACGCGTGCCGGAAATCGCGGCACCGGCCGCGGAAGTCCTCCTCGTCGAGAACGAACAGCGGCGTGCCGTACTCCCGCACGAGGTCGCGGACGTCCGCGCCGGCCAGGGTGAGCACACCGCCGACCCGCCGGGCGCCGCGCGGCCAGATCGCCGCATCCAGCGCGTTCACGTCCGCGGGCGGCATCGGCGGGTGCTCGGCCGGCAGCACGTCGGCGTGACGTGGGCCGGCCGGGTGCGCAACGCGGCTCATGGCGCTTCCATCTTCATCGGGTTCCTGATGTCGCTCGTCTGCGGCTGGCTCTTATCTTCCGCGCACACCCGGGCACGGCGCGCGCGGGCGCCCCGCACCGTTCACAGCCGGTCCGGCGCGTCGACGCCGAGCAGGTCGAGCCCGGCGCGGAGTCCGGTCCGCGCAGCCGCGGCCAGCCACAGCCGGGCCGGGCCGGTGCCGGTGGCCCGCTCCCCCGGCGGCCCGATGCCCGGCGGCCCGATCCCGGGCGGCACCGCCGGGCAGGCCTCCTGGCAGCCGAAGTACGTCGCGGCCAGGCCCTCGAGGAAGCGCGCGAAGACGTCGGGTCGCCGGCGCCGCGCAGCCCCGGCGGCCCGCTCGGGAAGCCAGGACAGCTCGTAAAGCAGCGCCTGCTCGCAGGGGTGGGCGAGCAGCCGCGGCCGGAACAACGCCGCGTCCCCCAGGCCCAGGCCGAGGTCAGCGGCCTGGCGCAGGGTGGACGCGGCATGCGCGTGCGCGTACCGGACAGCATAGGCGGGGTTTCCCAGGTGATGCGCGGCGGCGAGACGAGCATCGACCCGCGCCGGGCTACGCGGCGGCAGGCGGGCCAGCGCGTACGTGATGGCGTCCGGCCCGGCGTAGGCGACCGCCTCGGTCACCACGGATGCCGCCGCCGGGGCAGGCGAGTCGGGCGCAGCTATGCGTTCTGCATCGTGGTGGTGTTGTGCGCGGGCACCGGCGGCCTCGGCCAGCCTGGCGTTGACCACCGCGTGGACGCGCTGGCGCGCTTCTTCCCATGTCCGGGCGACCCCTGGCGTGGCCAGGCTGGGCACGGTCACGTCGGCGCCGGCCAGCGCGCCGCTGCGGGCACAGCCGGGACCTGCCCGGGCGACGCGGACCGCGAGGCAGGCCAGTGCGTCGGCGGTGACCGTGACCACCAGGTACCCGCCGGTGGCGGTCGCCGCCTCCACCCAGCTCAGCCCGCGGATCCGCGCGGCGAGCCCGGCCGCGACGGCGTTCGGGCCCTCCGCGCCGTCGGCCAGACGGAACGCGATCGTCGTCGCGTAGGTGCGGGGGCCGCCGGCCGCGCCCGCCGGGGCGGGCCGCCACGTGCCAGCGGAACTGATCGTGGTCGCGAGGGCCCGGTCCAGGTCACCGGTGATCACCCGACGCAGCGTATAGCCGCCCAGACAGCGGCCCGGACCTGCCGGGCCGGATGCGGGCGCAACGGCCACGCCGGTGGCCGGTTACCGCCCAGGCGGGTGTCCCGTGGTGCGGGCCGTGCGCGGATCGCCGCGTTCTGCCAGGTAGACGACATCCGGCCAGCCTCGGCTCACCGGTATCCGGTGCGCGTGGACGCCGCCGAAATGTCGCCGCAGACGGTCCTCGAAGGCCGGGGCCTCCGCCGCGCTCCACACCGAGACCACGCCGCCCGGCCGGAGGCTCTCCCGGATGCGCCGCAGGCCCTCATCGCCGTAGAGGGCCCGGTTGGCGTCCCAGACGGTCCATTCCGGGCCGTTGTCGACATCGACGCAGACCACGTCGTAGGGACCCCGCGGCTGCGCGAGCCAGGCCACCACGTCGGCGTTGATCACGTGCACCCGGCCGTCGTCCCAGGCCGGTGCCGCCAGGTGACGCAGATGGGTCGCGTGCCAGCCAATGACCTCGGTCGAGATCTCGGCCACGTCCACCCGGGTCACACGGGCATGGCTCACCGCCTCGGCCAGCGCGAAACCGACGCCCAGGCCGCAGATCAAGACGCGCGGCGCAGCGGCCGAGCAGAGGGCGAGCGCCGCAGTCACCATGACCCGTTCCGACCGGCCGTCCCTGGTGTCCATCAGGAACACGCCGTTGCTGATGATCTCGAAATCGGTGCCCGACCGGCGCAGCGCGAGCTCTCCCCGGCGCGTGGCGACCCGCTCCAGCACCACGGGCCCGTTGTGGCCGGCGCCGCCCAACTCCCCTGTGCCGCCCAACTCCCTTTCGCCGACCGGTTCGCTTTTGCCTCCCGGCTCCGTGCCGGCCGGGCCCGTGCTGCTCGGCCTCGTGCCGGTCAACGCTAGAGTGCCTGCTCCTGGAAGGGACCGCGGCCAGCGAGTTCGCGGACCACGCGGATCATCTCGGACGGATCGAACGGCTTGGTGAGGTAGGCGTCCACCCCGATTTGCCGGCCGCGCGTCTTGTCGTCCTCCTGGGCGCGTGCGGTGATGAGGACCACCTTGATCTCGCTCGTTTGCGGGTTGCGCCGCAGCTGGCTCGCGGTCACCCAGCCGTCCAGCCGCGGCATCATGACGTCCAGAGTGATCACGTCGGGATCGATCGTCACCACCTTGTCCAGGCAGTCCTGCCCGTCGACCGCTGTGGCGACATCGAATCCCTCGAGGGTGAGATTCACGGCGATCAGCTGACGGATCACCTCATCGTCGTCCACCACGAGCACTCGTCCCAGTCCCTGCGCCACGGGCGCGAGGTTAGCGTCTCTTGGCTGGTTCTCGCGACGACTTAGCCGAGGTGATCGTGATCGGGCGACCGGCCAGGGTCCACGCACCGCTCGCGATGCGGTCGGGGCTGGTAGCCTTGCTGCGGTCATTGAGCCCTCGTAGCTCAGGGGAGAGAGCAACGGCCTCCGGAGCCGTGAGCGCAGGTTCGAATCCTGCCGGGGGCACAGCTCAGAGGCATAAATTCGAACACACTGACAATCTTGGGCTGACCAGGCGCCGACCCTGTGACCTGCGGCAATGCTCAGCCATTCCCCGACCTTGCGCCCGATAC
>Ga0081540_1000387_pt1 | contig 44262 bp, 39 predicted proteins | sample TabmetS2T1R1_FD_71024 | JGI IMG/M metagenome (GOLD analysis project Ga0081540, IMG submission 71024) | Tabebuia heterophylla rhizosphere microbial communities from the University of Puerto Rico - S2T1R1 | ecosystem: Host-associated > Plants > Roots > Rhizosphere ...
GCAAACCAAGCTGCGTGATTATGCTGACCATCAAACAGCCGAGTCTTCGTCTTTCCGCCTCCTCCACTCGTCCTAGTACCAAGAAAATGAGGGAGATGAATGCCACGAAAGCGACGCTTCCCGCGAATGACCATCCGATCATGGATGGCTTGAAAAGCTCGCCGAGATCGGGGCCACCCCTCCCCGGTGGGTACACACCAGCCCAATCCAACCCTAAAAAGCCGATCGCCGATAGCATCAGGAAAAGCGCGGGCACTAGCCATTGCCGTAACCGCAGCCGTCCGTTTTCAATCATCAACCCCACCCAGAAGTCGATCGTCGTTGAAAGCACCACCAAGAATAGGAAACGGACGTCCCACCATCCGTAAAAGGTGTAGCTCGCGACAACAAGCATGTAGTTCTGCGGCCGAAAGGGCAGCACCAGATACATGCAATAGACCAGCAGAAAAAAAACTACGAATTCAGGTGAGTTAAATAACATTCGCGCCTCGGAAGCCGTCGCCGGTCCAGCAAAATCATCTTCTAAACTCATTGGCCCGCCACAATGGGCGCGATCGATCACTGTCGATCATTGCCTCCGCCTCCATCGTGCATTCTCCGACACATGCAAACTTCCTGCCTGCAGGAAAAACCCTGCGACAAGCCGTCATCTCTTGTATTCGATCAACTCCGCAGCTTGCCCGCGCGACAAGCGCCAGTAAAACTTGATGATTCCTTGTAGCTGCGCAAATTTATCGAGCACCGTGAGGACCGAATATGTCCACACGCACGGAAAACCGACGCCCCTGCGGAGCGCAATCCTAAAGACTTGAAGCGGATACATCAGAACCGCACAAAGGAAGGGTGGGTGAATCAGGCTTCCAACGATGATCAGCGCTGGTAGGAGGCCACCCCAAAAAACCGCGCTTTGAACAGCACGTGCCCAAATACGAAATGGCGATCTTTTGTGCAGTCTCGACACCCCGGCGAAGCCATATCCAGTTCTGACGGCGCGAATCCACCACTGGTCGAGCCGCATCATGGCCGCATCGTGTTGAGTCATCTCGGCGTCGAGGCGCCAAATTTTCCATCCCGCTTCTCGGAGCCGAATGCATAGTTCCGGTTCTTCGCCGGCCATCACTCTCGAACGAAACCCGCCGACTGCATCGAAGGCCTTCACCCGAACCAACGCGTCTCCCCCGCAAGCGCTGGCTTCACCCGTGGGGGTATTCCACTCGAGGTCAAACAGCTGATTGTAGATCGATGCTGTTGGATAGCGCTCCCGCCGACGCCCGCATACGATCGCGACGTCTTCGCGTCGCTCTATGAATGTTACCGCCACATCGATCCAGCCGGCTACCAAAATACAATCGCCGTCGATGAACTGAATAAAACGGATATCCGGCCTCAGCATCTTAAGAGCTGCAAAGCCCTCATTCCTTGCTCGCGCCGCGGTAAAGGGCTGGCTCAAATCCAACGGCACGACAAATGCACCGATGTCTTTTGCGGCAGCGATACTTCCGTCTGTGGAGCCAGAGTCCACATAAACGATGTCTGCTGTAGCGGTCCTCACGGATGCGAGGCACCCGACCAAGCGGTCGCCCTCGTTGCGACCAATAACGACGACGCCAATACCTTCGTGATCCATTTAGAACGCACAGAAAATTAAAACGACGTATTCGACTATAACTAACGCTCAAAGGAGGGCAACAACTATAGATATTTAATGGGCGGGCCTGACTTATGAGGAGGCTTGCTGCTACGTGCGAAGAACGGCTTTTCTGTGCTTCTCACATTATGGTTGGGCCAGGCCACTCTTGGCGACGGGCCCTCGCAAGAACTACGATACGGATCCGCGCGCAATTCAACACGCGAGAAGCGGTTTCATCTCAGAAATCATCTGCAAGTTGCGGCGAGCAATTTAGTCGTCCGTGAAGATCGGCTAAGCGACTGAGCCAGAATCGCATTTGTCGGTGTGGACTGTTATGGGATTGCAGGATTTTGATGCGTTGGGCATCGGAACTTTGCGATTGATTTTCAGGATTCCGTCGAATCGCTAGTCATGATTCCGTGGTCGCATCGGAGGTGGCGATGCGACCGAAGAGGCACAGGACGACGGGATCGGGCGATCTATTCCGGGCTAGGCTGGACCAGATCATCAACATGAAGCATGAGCTGGTTCGGCTCGCCGGCAACGTCGATTGGGCTGGATCGACGGCGACATCGCGCCGCTCTATAGCGAGAACGGTCGGCCGGGCATCGCGACCCGTTTCATGATTGGGCTGCTGCTGCTCAAGCACATTTACGGCCTGTCCGATGAGGGGGTGTGCGAGCGCTGGGTCCACGACCCGTATTTCCAGTACTTCACCGGCGAAGAGTTCTTTCAGCACGCCTTCCCGCACGAACGCTCGGACCTGAGCCACTGGCGTAAGCGGCTCGGCGACAAGCTGGAGCTGTTGCTGGCCGAGAGCTTGCGGGTGGCGCACGAGGCCGGCGCGTTACGCAGCCAAGACCTCAAGCGGGTCACGGTCGATACCACCGTGCAGCCGAAGGCCATCACCTTCCCGACCGATGCCAAGCTGCTGCATGCGGCGATCAAGGGGCTCAATCGCCTGACGAGGAAGCACGGGGTCAAGCTGCGGCAGTCCTATCTTCGCATTGCCAAGACCGCGGCAATGATGGCGGGGCGCTACGCCCATGCCAAGCAATTCAAGCGGCATCAGCGGCAGTTGCGCATCCTGCGCAGCCGGCTGGGCCGGATCATCCGCGATATCCGCCGCAAGATCGAAGGTCAGGCTGTGCTCGAGAACGCGTTCGCCCTCCCGCTCGGCCGGGCCTCGCAGATCCGCTCGCAACAGCAACGCCAGCGCGGCTGGAAGCTCTATTCCTTCCACGCCCCGGAGGTGGAGTGCATCGGCAAGGGCAAGGCCGCCGCGCCTTACGAGTTCGGTGTCAAAGCCTCCATCGTCACCAACAACCGCCGCTCTCCCGGTGGCATGTTCGTGCTGCACGCCAGGGCGCTGCCCGATAACCCGTACGACGGTCACACCTTGCGGGACGTCATCGACCGCACCGAGACACTCACCGGCTGCGCCATCGAGCGGGCCTATGTCGACAAGGGATACCGCGGCCACGACGCACAAAATCCCCGCCGAATCTTCATCTCTGGCCAGAAGCGTGGCGTCTTCGGTGTCATCAAGCGCGAGCTGCGCCGCCGCTCCGCCATCGAACCCATCATCGGACACCTGAAAGCCGATGGTCACCTCGGCCGCTGCTACCTCAAAGGCCGCGCCGGCGATGCCGCAAACGTCATCCTCTCCGCCGTCGGCCATAACTTCCGACGCATCCTCGCCTGGCTCAAGGCTCTTTGGTGCCTGATCCTGACCACCCTCATCGCTGCCGCCAGCAACCGCTCACCGCTCAAATCGGTCTTTTAACGGACGACTCGCTACTACAATCGGACGCGGACGCACTTGGCCTTAGGTAAGGATGCGCCCGTTTCTCGTCCGGTCCAGCGAACCGGTGTGGTCAGGTCACGCGCCATCCTGGGCGGCCTTCATCACCACTACGCCCGAGCTTAAGTTTTCGGTACGCACAAGAATAGCCCTCGCCATGCGAAGCAAGGGATAGGCGAGATAGCGACTGCCTGGATGGGATTGCTCCGGGCCGCTTCCTTCACATCACTGAGGAGCTGTTCGCCACGGCTTTTGAAATAACCAGAGACTTCCGCTTTAATGGCTTCCGGACGCAACCGATCCCTTATCTCGGTCGCCGTATCGCTTACGGTGCTCCGCAGCTGATCGACCGTGCTGGTCAAATCCGCGCGAGATCTGATGTAACGACCGGGTTTCGACCGCCGTCATATCAACCTCCCGCGCAACTCGTTGCCAGCCCAATTCCTCACACCAGATAGAGTTCCAGGTCCGTTCGCGATTTCATACCCATTCGCCCTTTCGACGCCGCCGCTTCCCGGATTGGTCAGCAAGTCGTACGTTATTCTTCACCCGCCATCGGCTTGCCGAACCTTTTCACTAATTTTCATCACCGATCAGCTCAGCGCGGTAAGGATGCCGTATGCGACGCGCGTCGCTCGGGAACTATTGCTTTGGCCTGGTCATTGCTTTTGGACAAAACGGGCGGTACGTATGTTCATCTGGCGCATCCTCAAAAACACAGTCAGTGACTATATCGCCCATGGCGCCTTGAGCCGGGGGGCAGCGATCTCCTTTTACGTGGTGACCTCTCTGGCCCCAATCCTTCTGATAGTCGTTGCCGTGGCAGGACTGGCCTTCGGGCAGGACGCCGTTCGCGGCAGCCTGGTGGAGGAAATGGGTGGCCTGTTCGGCAAGCAGGGTGGCGAGCTAGCGCAGACACTTCTTGCCCAATCGAGCGATAAGTCAGCCGGGGCTGCGGCCTCAATATTTGGACTGCTAATGGTGCTGGTTACGGCTTCCGGTGTCTTCAGCGAAATGCAGACCGCGCTCAATGAAACTTGGGATGTAAAGGCTAAAGATCTACCCTGGTTCTCCCTGATCCGAGCGCGGGCGGAAAGTCTGGGTCTAGTAGCGGCCTTGGGTTTTCTACTAATGGTGTCGCTGGCGGCCAGCACAGCGCTAGCGGCGCTCGGCAACTATCTTGGTGAACGCAGCGCCCTTGCGCCTTTCCTTTTGGCCATGCTCAACACGGTGATTTCGCTGGGACTGTTTGCGGCCTTGTTCTCCGCGATTTTTAAGGTTTTGCCGGACACGCCGATTGCGTGGCGCGATGTCATTCTAGGCGGCCTTATCACCGCTGTCCTGTTCGTGGTCGGAAAATCCCTGATTGGCTGGTATCTCGGCACGACCGCAGCCAGCTCCGCTTATGGCGCCGCGGGCGCGCTTATTCTTATCCTGTTGTGGTCTTACTACTCGGCGCAGATTTTCTTATTCGGCGCCGAGCTAACGCATGTCATCGCAATGACGCGCTCTCCCGACCGTGGAAATGTGCGAGAGGCGCGAAGGCCGCCTGTTCATACGGCGCCGTCCCAAGATCCGAGACGCCCTTAGAAAATCGCGCGATCGAGCTTCGCGCGCAACAGGCGCGCTGTCGCTTCAGTTTAGCGTCTGCCGTTACGGACTCAAGTTTCTGAAATTTCTTGAGAGCGATCTTTGATTTTTCAATACGCGCTCTGGCGCGAGGAACTTCGGGGTCTAAAAATAGTTTTTGGTCTGGGCGGGCCAAAGGAACTGAACGATGATCCGCCCAGTTTGCATTCTAATAATGCTAGCCTTCACATCACCTTCTGCTTTTGCCGAGAGCTGTATCGCATCGCACTATGGCTCCTCAGGAAGCCGAACGGCATCCGGCGAGCGGATGAATCCAAGCGCCATGACGGCTGCTCATCGCACAAGGTCATTCGGCCCTCAGGTCACCGTAACTTCGCAACGAAGCGGGCGGAGCGTGACCGTTCGCATCAACGATCGAGGCCCGTTTGTGAAGGGACGCTGCATCGACCTTTCCACCGCAGCGGCACATGCCCTCGGCATGGCAGGAATTGAGAAGGTTTCCCTCAATTGAGCTGGGTAAGCAGGGTCAGATTTGGCGTGTTGTCCGGCCGTTGTAGAGTGCCCCGCCAGACAGCTTTGCAAGACATCGCGAGCCGCCGACGCCCGCAACAGACCTTACCAAGCTTGTAGCCGCCAAAATAGAATTTGGAAAATATAGGAACTGGCGCGTCCGCGAGGCTGTTGTTTCCGACCATCAAGTAGGAGATTCGGCCATGAAGACAAGATACTTGCTCCTGGCGAGCTGCGCATCGCTTCTTCTCGCCACCGGAATGGTGCACGCTGGCCCCTGCAACAACGCAAACAAGGACGCGGGTTCGGGGCCCACACCTGGGCCCACGGCGCAGACAACGACGACCGGTACTGCCACCCGCGAACAACATCCTCCTACAGGCGCGATGAATAAGGCGGCTGGAGACGCGGCGACCTCATCTCAGGACACGCAGCGGCAAATGCAGGGTCAGCCTACCGCTGCGCAGGAAGCCGAGGGCGCAAAAGCCAAGACTGGAAACAACGATTGCTGAGCGCCTGACGCAAACGTCAGGAATCGTCACCTTTTCCTGACCGACCGCCTTGGGCTGTCTGCGCTGCCACATCGCAGGGCCCGGCTCTCGCGCCTTGTAGCTCGCGAAGTCCGGAAGCAGCGGCGGAAACGTCATTCGCGAAAACCGCCGCGCGATGAGCTTTCCTGCAATAGGTCGGTTCGTCGGACAACGGCAGGCACCGCAAGCAAGGCCATCCGCGACTGTGTGCGAGAGCGCATCGAATTCGGCCATCGCCACGCGTGAGGTGACGGAACCGCGTCAGAAAAGGCCTTTGAAAAGTCGCGCCTGCCGCGATTTGGCGCATCGTGCGGTGATGCTCTGCCGCTGCACGAATATCTCGGCCCGCTACTGCACGAGCTACTTTGGCGAATCGGCGTCTCGAAAGATCCGGCGCCAATCGATTTCAACTGGTGGTTCGAAGTTTTTCTGAGCGGCCGATGGTGCACGTGCGACGCGCGGAATATGCGTCGTGTCCGGCTTTGCCTTTCGGCACGACGCAATAGGGCCGCTCGAGATACAAATCGTCGATCTCGCTGCGGGCAACGCACTCGTCGATTTCGATGATTCTGGTAGGTTCGAGCGCGATATTCTCAAGGTCATCCTTGGTGACCTCAAGGTAGCTGTCTGGATCGAGCCTACAAGCGGCAGGTATTTTTGGAACTTGGTTAGCAACCTGGCATTTAAGGCAAATTGCCGGTACCTCGGCACAACTTAAGAGAAGCCGCAATTTCGAAGATCGCTGGAGACCATCACAAGAAGGCCTCGGAACATCCCACCCACTGCACGACACCGTTCGGAAGCAGCCAAGCATTGCGAAGCTGGAAATCACGAAAAAGCATGGCATCATGCCAAAGCGGCCCGCGGCCACGCGTCGAACGCGCGCGAGCATGGTGAGCATGTGAACTGCCCCCTGTTTTGACCGGACACCGGCGATAGCCGGAGGAGCTAGGCCTAGTCCTAGTCATACGCCTATGTCCGAGACGTTTTCGAAGGTGGAAGTCATCACCGGCGTTGCCCGCCGGCGGCGGTTTACGACGGAGCAGAAGCTCTTGGTCGTCAACGAGACGCTGCAACCGGGCATGTCGATCAGCTATGTTGCCCGCCGCCATGGGCTCTCCCCGAGCCTGGTCTTCCGATGGAGACGGCTGATGAGCGAAGGGGGCAAGGAGGCGGTGCGGGTGGATGAGGATGTGGTCGCCGCATCCGAGGTCCGCAGGCTGGAGGAGCGGGTTCGAGAGCTCGAACGCCTGCTCGGCCGCAAGACCATGGAGGTCGAGATCCTCAAAGAGGCTCTGGATCTTGCACGGGTAAAAAAACCGACCTTGCTGTCGCGGTCGCAGCTTCCGGAGGATACCCGGTGAAGAAGATCGCAGAGACCCTCGGGGTAGCCCGATCCAATTTGATCGAGCGAGCAGCTGGCAAGCGCCGGAAGCGTGGTCCCCAGATCCGCGCCGGAGACGCAGAACTCACGGCCGATATCCGGCGCCTGGTGGACACCCGGCCAAGCTATGGATACCGGCGGATCGCCGCGCTCCTCAAGCGCGAGCGGCGAGCCGCCGGCCTCGATCCCGTCAATGCCAAGCGAGTCTACCGGCTGATGAAGAAGAGCGGCATGTTGCTGGCCCGGCATACAGGGCGCCGCATCCCACGCGCCCATGACGGAGCAATCATGACAAGCCGCTCCAATCTGCGTTGGTGTTCGGACGCGCTGGAGTTCACCTGCTGGAATGGCGAGATCGTGCGGGTTGCCTTTGCCCTGGACAGCCATGACCGCGAGGTCATCAGCTGGGTGGCCACAACGGCTGGGATCTCTGGCGAGATGATCAGGGATATGATGGTACACTGTGTCGAGCAGCGGTTCGGCGACATCCGGGCTCCATGCAAAGTGCAATGGCTGTCTGACAATGGCTCGATCTTCGCCGCCTACCGCACCCTTGAGATTGCCGCTGCCCTGAACCTCGAGCCTTGCTTCACGCCGGTCGAAAGTCCCGAAAGCAATGGCATGGCCGAGGCATTCGTGAAGACATTCAAGCGCGATTACGTTCGTGTGAACCCGATCCCTGATGCGCGCACCGCGCTGATGCGGATCGATCGCTGGATGGAGCATTACAACTCAGAACACCCGCATTCCCGGCTGGGCTATCGCTCACCGCGGGAGTACATTGCATCACTCAAACCAGCTGAGTGTCCGGTCTGACGGGGTCAACTCCATATTGCTGCTACCCAGAAGCACCGGCCATTTTTGATCCCGGCTTGCAACGGGTCGTAAAGCTGGCTGCACCTGATTTAGCAGTTCGAAATACGCAATGTCTTTGAAGTATCGCGGCTTACCCACGTTCGTGTGGTATCGAGCTTGCAGAACCAGCGGTAAAGCAAGGTGCAGCGCCACTTCCTGGCACAGCCGGCGCTCATGACGAATGCCACAGCAGTAACCAACCAGCAGCATCCGGATCATGAGCTCGGGATCGACAGAGGGCCGACCGATGTCGCTGTAAAACGCCGTTCGTGCAAGGCAGGCCCTCACTGGTCTTTTCGGAGCGGGGCTGTTTGATCACGCGGACCGGGTATTCCTCGAACTAGAGGATAGAAAGATAAACTTGCGTAGGTACTATTGGGAAGCACCCTCTGGCTTTGGCATAGAGGAGTCGACGTCGTTTGCCAATCGATCGCCTTCTTGGACGTCGTCTCCGACTGGATTAGGTGCGACGAAATTTACTCCTTTCATGCCACATCCCGACCGCCGGGGCATCGAGATCGGGACCAGCTGCGGCAAGCATCTTTGCAATCGCGGCAGCGCCCGGATTGTGCCCGCTCCTGCAGGTCGAGGGCGTCGTGTATCGTCCCCGGCGTCATGGCGATTGGCCTGACTGACCATGGGCGGAGCTATCGAGAGTACTTTGGCACCCAGTGCATCCCGATCCGGTTCTAAGCCAACAGATGGAGGCATGTATCACTCAGCTGCCGACCCCGGCGCTTCAAGGGCCGTCTAGCGGCAGTGCACTGGCGAAGGCTCAGAGACCATGCCGAAGGGCGTTTGAGGTGTCGTTATTGTTCTCCAGGACCACCCATTTCCCATTGACGAAGAAATCGACTGCTTCTTAGAGTGGCGCTACACGGTCGACGAGGTGAGGCGCCAATACTGGCAAGAGATCACGAGCCGGAGGGTGGTGTGTGAAGCTGCGCTTTCTGGGGGCGCCCCTCGGCTGGTATCGTTAGGCGGTAAGCATTGGGACGCAGGCGGCCCGTCGTGGGAACTGCTTGTGCGTAGGCTCCTCGCGATTGGCCTCGGAAAAGGCTTCGAAATGGTGGAGACCAAACCCAAGGAGCAACTCCGGCTCGCCGATCTAGCTTTCGGCACGGTGGAAAGGGTCGTCAGACATAAGCTCTTCATGCTGGAGCAACGGGAGGAGGCGAGCGCGATCGCATCCGCCGACGAGAGGGCGGCGAACACGGAGAAACTCAAGCGCGGGGCGGAGCTTTGCCTGGCAGCTGCCGGCCAGCGCCTGTTCGCCGACGTTACAGTGATCCTCTACGAGAACTGGCGTGCCTCGGGCTCGATCCACCGTGCGCTCGCCGAGACGCGCCTCGGTCCTGTGGATCGCCGCGGCTATGGCTGGTCCTCGCTCATCACCTACAACTTCGACGACCTCATGGGCGAGCCGCCCGACCAACGCGGCATCCCTCGGGCCGCCGGGCCATGTCTGGGGCAGCGGTGGTCGGCGATCCCTGCGCCACCGCAAAGCGGCGCATTGATGGATCATAGCGGCTCGCTTCCTCGAACTCTGCTCACAATGGATCGCACAGAGTAGTATCAACGAAGAGAGGGGTTTGGGAGTGGACAGACCGAGACAGGTGCAGGTTGCGAGTAAGCGACGAATTTTTGATGACTTCTTCAAAATCGAAGAAGCGTTGCTCAAGTATGAACGATTTGATGGTCGCATGAGCAGAACTATCCGCAGGTTGAACTTTGAGAGGGGAGACTCGGTCGCTGCCATCATTTTCAATCGGGAAACGCGACGCGTGATCCTCGTCAATCAATTTAGATACCCAACGCTCGAGAAAGGCCCTGCCTGGGTGACGGAGGTTCTTGCTGGGGTACTGGAACCAAACGAGGATCCTGAAGCAGCAATACGTCGAGAAATTCTGGAGGAGATTGGCTATCGGGTCGGCGATCTCATGCACATTGCGACGTTTTACATGTCGCCGGGCGGTTCGTCAGAGCGCATCATCCTCTACAGTGCGGAAGTGGGCAATGCCGATAAAGCTACGAGTGGCGGAGGGTTGGCGTCAGAGGATGAAGACATCAAGATCTTCGAGTTTTCTTTGGCAGATCTTTGGGCAGCGTTCCAGTCCGGGGAAATCGTCGATGCGAAGACGATCATTGCGCTGATGTGGCTTCGAGACCATGTGGAGGAAGGTAGATAAACTTGAGCTTGCTCATGAGGATGGGTCTCTGGCGCGGACGACATCCCATCGAAGGAGGTTTTTTGCATGGATCAGATTACTCCTGAAAGGTCACTCTCGCTCGCGATTGAGTACGTTACAGGGATGAAATCGGGGCCCAACGAACGGCTTTCGCTCGACCAATTAGTGGAACTCGTTGGGAGCGAGTTGAAGTTACCCAAAGGGGAAGAGTCCCAACGGTTCAGGGACATCCTCGGGATGCTCGAGGATTTTGCGGCTCGCAAGGTCGGTAAGCGACCTCTTTCGATCGCCGTTTTTGGCCCGCCTGGCTCCGGGAAATCCCGCGGTGTGAAGTCACTGCTCAAAGAGATCGGTGGCTGCCGGCCGGCCGTTGAAGTGAATCTGTCGCAGGTGGACAACGGCGGGATATTGACCGAGACCATGGCTAGGGAGATCCAAGAAGCGAATCAGGAACATCGGGAACAGAGCGAAGCGGCGAAGAAACGTGGTGTCGCGGAGAACAGTCCCGATTGGCCCCAACGCAAGACGATCGTGTTCATTTTTGATGAGTTCGATTCGTCTCGAAGTACGGAACCGCTCGGGTGGCTCCGCTGGTTCTTGTCGCCCATGCAGGACGGCCAAATCTTGGACAAGGGCAAGCCGCTACCCATCGGGAAATGCGTCTTTGTCTTTACAGGCGGTACTGCGGAAACGTTCGCCGAGTTCGAGACACGAGCGAGACAGGATGAAACGGCCTTTCGAGAGCGAAAGGTTCCGGATTTCATCAGCCGCCTGCGCGGGTTCATTGATATTGGCGGTCTGAACATGGATGGTGGCGAGCGTAGTGTCCGGCGCGCACTGGCGCTCAAGCACATGCTGGACGAGCGCGCCAGCACGGCCAGCATTGATGGTCCGTTGCTCAAAAGTCTCCTTGAAACCACTCACTTCACGCACGGCATGCGCTCGCTCGAAGCACTCCTCGACATGAGCCGCTTGACCGGGGCCAAGGCCTTTACCAAGGACCTGCTTCCCAATGAGAGCCTTCTACGTCTGCATATCTCGCTTGGACCGCTCGACGGCAAGACCATCGGGGTTTCAGCTGGCATCAACGACGCCCAGCGCGCGGAGGACCTGTTTCCGAGACTGAGTCGCAGTCTGCTGCTGCGAGGGGCCACGATCGCCTATGGCGGGGAGTTGCTATCGGAGGGAACGCTCGGCGCGTTTGTCACCGCTGCGCAGTCCCTTGCGACAAGGCTCGTCGGCTCCGACCGCAAGATGATCCGCAACTATCTCGCGTTTCCGGCCTTCCACAACCCTGACATCCCCAACCGACCAGACGAGACGGATCGGCACGTGGAGTTCCATAAGCTCGCGACGCTTTCACGCGACGAGGCCGAAGAGTTCAAGGTAGCACTGGGCAGTTACTTCGTTGCGCAGCAGCGCCCTGGCAAGAATGATCCAGAGTATTCCCCGCGCAGGCACCTCGCCTGGTCTATCAGCCTCTTCCGCATGCGGCTTCGGATGATCGAGGAGGTTGACGTGCTGATCGTTCTGGGCGGCGGCGACGGTAACAACTGGGGACGCTTCTCCGGCGTTGCGGAGGAAGTCGTCATCGCCGTCGCGCTCGGCAAGCCCGTGTACATCCTGGGCGGCGTCGGCGGGGCAGCGTACGCTGTGGGCAGCCTCATGGGCCTGGGGCCTTCGCTTTCAAGTCTGGACGCTTGCCTCAAAGAAACTTCCACGCCGGTCTTCCAGAGACTGCTCAGCCAATACTCGGATCGATTCTCGATCCCCGGCAACGCCGCCTTACCACAGACGATCAAAGAAGTCCGGGAGTATCTTTTCCAGCACGGCGTCACCACGTCGCACTGGCGATGGAACGGGCTGGACATTGTCGAGAATCGTTCGCTCTTTGCGTGCGGAATGGACTCTGCCGGCGCGAATAAATGCGTCGACTTCATTACGCGCGGCCTGTCGCGGTTGCACTGGCACCCACCGGCCGAAAGCAGATCTCCATCACGAGATCGCGGACACCGCCCCTCCACAGTCGCATCTGGTCTTTGATGATACGACAGCGCTTGTCGCTGCTGTTGACATGCTCGATCCAGCTGACGCTGGCGCAGCGCCTGATTAGCAGCAACGTTAAGGTTGCCGGGCACATCCGTCGGGTTTAGACTCGCCTCGGCGGCGGAGGTCTCGGCAACCTTAACGTTCCAAAACGTCGATAATGGCAGCTACACCACCTGGCGGCACAACCTGCGTCCGGATTGATGCAGGAAATTCAAGACGCGAGGGGCTATGACATCGCTAACTAAATATGATCGGCGAGCCGCGTACGAGCTACTGACTAGTCTCGAGCAGCGGTTCCAACGTGACAAATTCGAAGATATCTGCGACGGCATCTATTCAGTCGGATGGAAGCTGATGTTGAATGAGCACATTCTTCCGAAGATGCTGCAAACGGGCCGCATCGACCGGGTCGAAGCGGCAGCGCTAGATGTAATACGGCGGAATAGACAGACTCGACCTACTGAGGCTGACGAAAAAACCTGGGCGGACATCTACGAACTGCTTCTCTGCTATTACCCGGTCCACGTGCCGGGCTATTGGAATGAACGCGTGTATCGCGGTCAGACGGAGGATTGGCCGCTTGTACCCACGCTGTTCCGCGGCGAACCCGCGCCGCAAGAACTGGAGCGGCGGCTGGATCGAACGTTCGCGTTCATCGAGGCGCTGTGTAAGGATAATAGCGGAATGCGGGAGCGCGCTGAATCAGGAGATCTTAACCGGTTCCTGGAATTGATCGCAGTCGCGCAGCACTACGGTCTTCCGACGCACCTGCTCGACTTCACCAGGGACATCCGCATCGCTGCGTATTTCGCCGGCACCGGCGCGAAGCGGAGCGGCACGGGCAGCATTCTCATTCTCCACCTTCCGCAATACCGCGGGCTCGAAGGCAAAGGCAGCCCCTATGGAGCGCAAGTCACGGAGTCGGCGCCGAATCCGAGAATCGCGCGCCAGAGCGGCATGTTCATCGCGGGCCACGAGGCATTGATCTTCAGCGATCCTCGGACGGATCTGCTCGAACGCTATCGCTTCCGCCACGCGGCGGAGTTCAGCCCCGTGGGAGGGTTCGATACAAAGACATTGCTGGACACGAGCACGGCCGATCCACTGGCCGCCGTCGCGAAAAGCATGGGACCGGCGCCATCGAATCCGTCCGCAGAGCTCTCCGCGGCGTTCGAACGCTTCCGCGAGCATGCGCATGCGCTTGCGGGACGCTGCTTCCGGCACATGGGAGAGCGCGAGTACACGCTTACGTGCGCTTACACGGTGAAGACTTTGTTAAACGATGACACTCCGTGGATCGATAGGCGCATCGCCATTTTCCTCGCCGAGATGCAAGCCGAAATAGGCCAAAGAGACGACCTGCGGGATTGGTTCAAGTCTCCGCAACTCGCACGGCAAGCTTTCGAAAGATTCCTGGCCGCGAAGGGAAATATCGAGAAGCGGCTGGCCGCTGGCATACAACTGTATCTGTCGCGTTGCGACAGGGACGAGACCCCAATTGTGAAAGAAATCGTGGAACGCCGATTCGCCAAACTCGCTGCTGATTTGAACTCCGATGGTGCGAGTGACGAGTGACTTCTCTCTGGCGGAAATTCCCATCCCAATGAGTGTGCTGGCAGCTCGCAACAATTGGCGTTCACTGGGCGGTGCGCGCTTCTGTCGACGATCCGCTGTTGCCGGTGTGTATACCGTTAATGTGATCGACGAATCGGAAAGTGGGAAAAGCTTTTTTCACGCGAATTATGGCGGGAAAATTCGGGCTAACCGGGTGGAACAACGATAGCGTGTCGGCAGAACGGGTGGTCCGCGGGTCTTGAACGCTTGATTGGCTTCGAAGGTAGCATCGACCACGGCCTTTCCGCTTTCCCACGCCGAGAGAAAGGCCGGCAGCCAATAGGAAGGGACTCGGGTATCCAACGGCCAAGGCGAGGCCACCACGCTCTTGCATCCGGCTTCGATCGACACCAAGCCGACCGTCGTATTCGACATGGGACGGCTATCCACCTCCCACCTGGGCGCGCTTCGCAGCCCGCCGACTTGCGGGCGGCCTTCTTCCCTCCCCCGTCATCGATGTCCGCCGGCAGGTCCGCGTTTTCCTTGAATGGCCATTGGAGCCGACCGGACGCTTAAGGACGACACCCCGGCTTTTTCATCGTCGCGGCAACGACGTCTGGATCCTCACTCTGCCGTGCCGCGCCTTGGTGAAACAGATTGCTATCCGCGCCTCAAGCCTCCAGCGCCGGATTGCCTCGCCCATAAGCCTTCGAGACTTCGGTCGGTGTGGCCTAGAATCGTCTGCAGTCGATGTGCCGTAGTCGCATTATCGGCGATCTATTGAAGCTCGCTGATTTTCTAGTTGAGGCGATCGTCGATCAGCCGGCCGTTGGAGCTTTGGGAGAGCCGCTCTGCATCGACTCGTCCGACACAATGTAGCGTCACTCTTTTCAAGCTACCCTGCCAAGCGTGCCTTTCGATGTCCACGAACGGACGCGCTAGCAGGTTCTTATTGTTCGCTCGGCCCTCCTCCAATCCGCATCCGCCTCCGTGCAAGACGGGTCTTTTTTCTCAGGCCGCCAGAAAACGTGTTCCGTCCCGTCACTCGGCGTTCTTCAGCAGAAAGTCCGGACTGCCATATAGCACGTAATTTGCCCAGTCACCCGACTTGAGTTTCTCCACCGCCTGTCGCCCGTTCAGCAGTGCACGACCCAGCGGTTCGTTCTTCAGGAGCGCGCCGTAGAAGGTCTCTGCAAAAGCCTTGGCTGCCGCATCGCCGACCGGCCAATAGGTGCCCAGGTAGTTGGCGACGCCGCCGCTCAGGAAGGATTCCGCGAAACTGGTCGTACTGCGAACGGGATCCTTCGTCGCTTTCTCTGTTTGGCCCGCGCGCCGGACGCGCGCGGCCTCGCACGCATTGAAGAACACCAGCGAGGGCAATTGCGCCAGCCCCGCAAGGTCGGCACCAGACAGGACCTCCTTGCCGTGGCAGAGGATGCCGCTGCGCGCGACATAGTCTGGGTCAAAGAAGGCATGACCGGCGTAGTGGACCACGTCGAAGCGGCCCGAACGGAAGCAGTCGAGGAGTTCGCTTCGCCTCGCCTCAGCCCCGTATAACGTGCGAAGCCGCAGATCGGGACGGCCGGCGAACAGTTTCTGGATCCGCTCGCCCTCTTCTTTCGCTCCAACCAGGTCCTCGGTGGGATTGACCACGAGCAGCATGTCAAGGCCGGGTGTTTTCACTCGCTCGTCGCGCCATTTCGCCACTGAAAGGCCGCTCCCGTCAAAGCGGTGAGTCAATCCACCGGCGAGGGCGGGCGCGAACTCCTTGATATGCAGCGTTTCCCACGGGACGCGGGAGAGCGGTCCGTCATGCACGACTACGAGCGATCGCGCGGTGCCGGAGTTGTCGCCGCGCAGTTCGCGCTCGAGTATGTCCTGGATGCCGGGTTCGAGGGCCATGGTGGCGACATCGCGGCCGAATTTCGCCACCTCGCTAGCCTCCAATCCGGTGTCGGCCAGGCGCTTGGCAAGGGCCTCGAGAGCGCCCGGCTTGAGCGGCTGCCGCCCGCGGTAGATCGACGCCTTGCCGCCGGAGGTCAACACGGCGGCGTCAACGCTCGGCTTGCCGGCTTCATCGACTTCGTGGCGCACCCACAAATAAATCGACTGCGCCCCGCCAGCCGCCACCGCCCGTGTCGCCATCGCCGGTGGTGGCGGCAGGCGGCGCTCGGTGAGCGTGACCTCGACGTCCCCGAAAAGGTCGGTGCGCAGCAAGGTGTGAAACGCCGTGCGGAGCTCCTGAAAGCGCTCCGCGTCCAGCTCACACATCGAAAAGCCGCGAATACGTCCGTTCGGGATCGCGGCGAGGGCGCGCAGAAAGCCCTGCAACATCTGCCTGAGCACGGCCCCCGGCGGGATGCCCGACGAACCGCCCATCGGCACCACGGCGAAGTCCTCGAGCCGCGCCAACAATGCGGTGCGCATCACATTTTCAGCGACGAGTTGCAGCGATTCCTCGCTGAAGCCCGCAAAGGTGCCGAGGCCGGCGACCATCACCGAAGCCGCGCCGAGCCGGTGACGGCCCATGGGGATTGCCGACACCTCGCCGACCTCGCCGCCGAACATGCGGCGCGCGACCAGTTCGCCCAGCGCGCCGTTCAGCTCGCGGTCCACCGCCGCCGCAGCACCGTCCGGCCTGACGTTGCTGAACATGCCCACGATGTACGAATCGGCAAATGTCTCGGTGATGCTGCCGCACACCAACTCGATATCGAGCCGCTTTCGCCTTTGCCGTGTGACGACGTAGCCCTGCAGCAGCTCAAGCTCGGTCCTCGCCTGGGCGCCTTCCGCAACGAGCGCCTGGTCCAGCGTTACCGCTGCGGGCATCTGGGCTTCATCGGGATGAGGCGGGGCGGCGACCTCTTCGATCAGCCGCCGGGTCTCGCTCGCCGAGAGCGCGCGGCCTCTCTTGCCTTCGTACGGCAGCGCCGCCTTCAGGGCGGTTTCGCGAACCGTCCGAGTCGCCGCGGACCGGCGCGCCGGCGCGGCCTCGTCGAGCGGCTCCAGCAGGCTGGTCTTGCCGGTGGCCAGCAGGTTGTCCACGGCGGCGGCGACCGCATTGTCGTTCGGCATGCCACCATGATCGGCGTTCGTCCTGTAGGTTGGCCGCCCCGGTGCGCGCGCCAGGTCGAGCGGCACGGTGCCGTCGCCGTCCGGCGAGATGTCGTAGAGAAACTCTTTGGTGCCTTCCAGACGTGCGTTCACCACCGTCGAAGTGCCGGTGCCGACGACCAGTACAAATTTTTCGTTCGGGAGCGGGAGAACTTCCTGGGCGCTTCGGGCGGCCTTCAGCATGGCATCGCTCGGCCGCACCCCCTCGGGCCAGGACTTGGGGTCGAAGAGGTCGGTCGACCGGAACTGCGGCTTGGGGATCATCTCGATCAGGCCGGGGAACGTGCCGAAGATGCGCGCGAGATCGGCTTCGTCGTGCTTGAGGTCGAGAAAGGCGACCTTGCGTACAATCGAGTGCACGCCGCGGAATGCCTGCACGGGCGAGTAGGAGCCGAAATTCGGCGTGCCCAGCGTCACGACGCGCTCGAGGCCTTTGAGGTCGTGCGCCAGGACCGCGCGGGCGACAAGGCCGCCCATGCTGTGAGCCACAAGTTGTGTGGGCCGTCCACCGCCATTGATGTCCTTGGCCAGCTTTTGGGCGAGATCTGCCAGGCCGAGCCGCCAATCATACGGCCAGAACTCGGCATCGTGCCCGGCAATGCGCAGCTTGAGCTTCAGCTTGAGGTATGCAAACAAGATCACACCCAAGGCGCTGATGCTGCGGCTGCGCCCTGACCCAAGGATGAGTTCTCCAAGCCGTCCTGCCGCGATATCGATCGGGTCGAACCACAACGTGTCGTCCAGCAGCGTGCGTGCATAGCCGAGCTTCGAGCCCATAATGCCCGGCAGGATCATCACGCGCTTTCCGCCGCGCACGGAGCGCGCGGCAGCCTGGCGCGCCAGGGCACGCAACTCGACGTAGCCTGCGGGCCCGAAAAGGTCCTCCAGCAAGCCCGGTTGGTCGCCGGTGCGCAGGGCCTCCTCGACAACATCGTCGGGCAACGTAAACGCCTTCTGACTTTGCGGATTGTCTCTACGGTCCGCCCGCACCGGTGATCGAATGCTGCGCCGGGCGGTCGGTGCGTTCGCGGGCTTGCTGCGGCGTGACGTGCGGCGTGGTTTGACGGACATGGGCTGGCTGCCTCTCCATCGCAATAACGCTGTACAAGCGTCAGGTGGCAAGCGGTGCCATCGGTCAACCTTGATTGTCGCACGACTTCACGCCAAGCGCCAACTGCCTCCCGGCCGCATTTATGGCATTTTTAAACTCGTGTCCAAGTCAGTTACGGCTAACAAAAAAGACAGGTAGGCCGTCAATGGCAGCCGAGATCCAATGAATCGGAGCTCGCTTCGCTTTAGCTCTGACAGAAGCCTTTAACAAGTGAGCTGCTGAAAATGGCTATATAAACCGAATCGGAGGCCATGCGCCGGCTGGTCGAGCTGGGCTTGAAGTGATCGGTACGGGTAAGGTGAGCACCCGATCCATCACGAGAGTGCAACAGGGAAGGACCGCCCGTGAAGCAAGACATCATCCCACTCTTGGAGCAAGGTTTCTGCCTATCGGTGGGAGCAGGCCTCACCATCCAGATCACCGGCAACTCCGCCGTTACCCCCGATTGGAAGATGTTCAAATGCCGAAAGAGGACGGCCAGCGCCGACGGCGCGCTTGTGCTGATGAATGGCGCTTTGGCCAGAGGCGGTACGTCAAGCCAAGCCGCCCGCTTGAACATCTAGGCCGGAACTTCCGGCCACCGATCCGCATTCGACCCGCTCAGGCGCGGCATAACATGCTGCGACCAACAGAACCGGACGCTGCTAGCAGCGTGGGTACACATGAAAGAAGTCACCAAGTGATGCGGCATTCGTGGCCCGAAGACCTCTTCCGTTGACTGGCTGATGAAGTTGACCTTGCCCCCAAGTTTTATCCAGTCCTGAGTTCGCCCCGGCTGTTGGTGAAGTGCTCCCCAAAACTAGGCCAGCCCCAGCTGGAATTTTCCGGGGTTAGGCTCATGCTGGCGGGGGCGCCGATGAGCCATTCAATCGCGATATCGGCGCCTTGTTGCCGATCGCGCTGTGGGGGCGGATCTCGTTGTAGTCTCTACGCCAATCCTCCATCTTCGCACGGGCATCGTCAAGACTCATGAACCAATGCGTATTGAGACACTCGGTGCGGAATTTGCCATTGAACGATTCGATGAAACCGTTGTCGGTCGGCTTGCCCGGCCTGGAGAAGTCCAGCGTGACGCCGCGCTGGTAGGCCCACAGGTCAAGATCGCGCGACACGAACTCGCTGCCTTGATCGACACGGATCGTCTCCGGGAATCCCACTTCATTGCAGACTCTTTCCAGCACCTCCACGACGTTGATGCCGCGGAACGTGTACCGTGGCTCGAGCGCCGGCGAGAAACGGGAGAACGTATCGACAATCGTGAGCACCCGAAGCTTTCGCCCGGTTGCCAACTGATCATGGACAAAGTCCATGGCCCAGGTCTCGTTCGAGCGCGTCGCTGGCTTGCGCTCATCGCGCAGCTTGGCCTTGACGCGGCGCTTGGGGGTCTTGTTGCGCAATTGTAAGCCCAATTCCTTGTAAAGCCGGTAGATACGTTTGACGTTGACCGGCCAGCCATCCCGCCGCAACAATACGTGGACGCGCCGGTAACCGTAGCGCACCCGGGTCTCGCAGATGCTTTTGATGCGATGCTTGAGGTCGGCCTGGTCGCCGCGCTTCGACTTGTAAACGTAGAGCGCACGATCAATCCGGAGGGTCGAGCAGGCACGCCTGATCGACACCTTCCAGTCGCTGCGCAGCTTGTCGACAAGTTCGCGTTTGCGGCCAGGCTTCAGAGCTTTTTTGAAAGAACATCCTGCAGCATGGCCTTGTCCAAAGACAGGTCGGCGACGATCCGCTTCAACTTCGCGTTCTCTTCTTCGAGCTGACGTAGCCGCTTCATCTCCGATGGCATGAGGCCCGCATACTTCTTGCGCCAGTTGTAGAACGTTGCGTCACTGATCCCCGCCTTGCGGCAGACCTCGGCGATCGGTGTCCCTTCCTCGGCTTGCCGGAGAACAAACGCGATCTGCGCTTCCGTAAACTTCGATGCCTTCATGGAACTCTCCTCGTCCCAACACGGGATCATAGTTGGAAAATTCCAGCTTCGATTGGCTTAATTTGGCGGGAGCAGGTCACTTGGTTTCAAAGCGTGGGCAACTCGATGTTTCCAGCGACGCCTTCCAGCTGATGTCCTACATACCTGGCATCAAGTTTTGCACGCGCTGCGCGACAGTATGGGCTTCATCGCCAAGGCGCGACTTCCGATCGGCCGTGATGGTCGCAACCGTCCGTCGCTATTTCCCTTCGGTACCGCGACCGGGCGCAACGCCCACGCCGGAGCCCGTATAACGCGCATGCCGGCATGAGATCATTTATGCAATGCCCGCAACGTCAGCTCCGGCCGGCAACCCGGCCGGAGCGTTTCACGCCGCCCTCTGCCCTACGGACAAGCCATGTAGACGCGGCCGTAGGCGTCCACGCGCTGGACGCAGGCGGGCGCGACGACCACCGGCGCGGCGGGCGCGACGACCATGGGCACGGTTGCTACGGCTCCGACGGCCGCTCCGGCAGCCACCGCACGACGGGTCGTCCGGCGCGCGACGCCTGCATAGCTCATGGGCGTCAAGGGACGACCGATCACCGCCCCTGCGGTCGAAACCACCGGCGAATCGGTCATCAAAAGTGCCCTCTCGTTACCGAGCATCATGGCGCCTCCAGCTGAGATGGCGAGGGCGACTAGGGCAATTTTTCCCATTCTCATGTTCAAACTCCTCACTTCTTGGGCGCATTGGGCGCGCCGGCGGGGACTTCGTCGAAGTCTCCGAGCGCCACGAGATCGACCCTGTTGGCTCCCGCCGGAGCCTTGAAAGCGAATGCATCGGGGCCGAACGCGACATCCGTCTTCCAGTCCTTGATGCGGACCGTGTATTGCGGAGAGCCGCCGACTGCCTTGCTGGTGATCACGTATTTCCGCGGTATCGGCCGATCCCCGACCTGCACCCACAGTTGCCAGTCGACGTCGGCGTTGCGGAACGCGAGATGTTCGCACTCAATGCCGTCAACGACACCGCGGCCAATGTGCACCGCCTCGATCACACCGTCCATCAGCGCCGAGAACGGATCGGCACCTAGGAGATCGGCCGCAGGCAAATCAGCGCCACGGCTTCTCAGCTGGTCGACGACCTGGTCGATCGAGCCCTTGAGGTCGGACTGGGCGTAGAGGTTCGAATGCTTGCCGAGCAGCGACACGGCTGAGCCGTCCGAGACGAGCTCGACATCCGCATAGCCGCCGGTCCTGGTGGCACGAATCTTGTCGGGCCGGCTCAGCGAGAGTTGGCCGGAGCTGTCGAACTGGATCTTCTGCACTAGCGGCGTGACGACCTCGATCTCCGTGTCGTACGTCAATGATATGTTCTTCTGGCTCGCGACGTAGTTCGACATCGCCTTCAGGATTGCCGGCGCATCCTGCGCGCCGGCAGGCGATACGCAGGCCACGGCAGCGGCAGCCATCGCCGCACCTGCCAACAACCTGCGTACATTTAGAACGATATTCGACGGCATCATTTGTCTCCTTGTTGCCAACGATCCTTTCGGAAGGACGTCCCGTCAACTCCGTCTGCATCCTTCGATTGCCGCGCCTCGGGGGCGGGCCTTTTCGTCTGGAGCTGCATTGAACGCCCGCGTCTACCCAATCTCTTTTCATTCGCCCCGGCTTGATCAGGATCAATGAAATCTTGAATCCGCAGCGTCGAGTGCCTTGTCGAGCTTGGATGCATCTACGTTGCGGCTAACATGATGGACGGTCATTGGAAGTCAGACTGGGAATGCATGACGATCGATGACCTGTTCGCACTGCGCGAGCAGGTGGATGAAATTCTTCGTGAGAGGCTGAAGGCGAACCCGCCAAGGGAGATGCCTGTCCACGAAAATGCAGGCACGTAGATGGGCGCAACCGGCGCAATGGCATCCGATCCGGCCGGCAGATCGGCGGCTTCCGCCGAGAAACTGAACAGTGGCAAAAACAAGGGCGTAACAAGATAAGCGCACGATCGACCCCTCTACCCTTGCAGATCGAGTGAAACAAGCTGCTCGCGGTCGAGGATCACGATCTCACGTTGGGAGCTGCCAACAAAACTGAGCGCTCCCGCTCGACGTAATCGGGACAGGGAGCGAGATACCGTTTCGAGCGTCAAGCCAAGGTAATCCGCGATGTCGTGACGTGACATTGGGAGGGTCATAGCGCCGGCATCGGTAAGCCTTGCGTCCATTTCCACGAGAAATGCAGCCACCCTCTCCAAGGCGTCTTTGCGTCCCAGCAGCAGCATGTGATCTTCGGCGTGTTGAAGACTCCGCGTCGTCATGCACAGCAGATCGCGCGCGAGTACGCTGTCAACCTTTGCTATCTCTTCAAGACTGTCCCGTTTGGTAAGCCAAACAGTCGTGTCCACGACTGCTTCTGCAGTAAACCGATGGAATTCGCCGCTGGACATTCCAAAGATGTCGCCATCCAGGTGGAACGCGCCGATCTGGCGCCGGCCGTCGCTGAGCAACTTATAGCTTCGTATGGCCCCGTTCTTGACCCGGTATACATATTCAGCCGACTCTTTTTCGCCAAATATTTCTGTCCCCTTTTTGTAAGTAAATTCGCTCAAAAATACGGTCGGGTTCGATCCGCTCGTCAAACCGAGATCACCGAGGGTTTTGTGACGAGGCGTTCGATCCGCAGTAAGGCGCACAAGCAAAAACAACACTCCCTTTGTATCAATGCAACTCGCGCGTGGCGTCGCTCAACCACCTTATTGCCCAGGGTGCACTGAGGGTCATTGTACGAAGGGACAATAGTCATTTCCTTCACGCCGCGTCAGTGCAGGCGCTTTCGAAGCCTTCGGATGAATTGACGCAGATCGTTCGCGTATTCTTCGATCACGCGTCGCAAGTCCTGCACGGGCGGTTGCTTCTCGCCCACTTCTTCCCTTGCTGGTGGCTTCTCATCGTCGGGCGTCATCCCCACACGCTGTTATGGCCGCGAATGAGGGACCTTGAGTTAGATCAAAGCCCGGGCGTCCAACCCGACGCTAACCTCGTCGCGTCCAAGCACTCCGTTCGCCAAATCCGAGGAGCAACGTCATCCAAGGCATGGGCGCCCATGCTCTAACCGCTGCTTGCTCTGATGCACAACTCTGCAGGCCATTCAGTTTGTTACTGCAACTGCACAACGGCGAGCGGTAGCACGTGCACGGTGAGTGTTCCTGATCTTGTCTGAGGCGGTATTGGAAATTCGGGCTATGCCTAAGAATATTGAGTTACCGCCGCGCGTAGCGCAGGCGTTCGTAAGGGACATGCGGGCATTTTTCAAAGCAAAGAATCAACTTAAACAGGATGAGATCGCATCGCGCCAGTCGCACCGATAGGACGGAAATGAATGACAAGCTGATCCGACCGAGATTGAAGACGCCACGTGCGGCCGCAATTGCCGGAATAATTTTCTCAATTCTGTTTGTCGCCGCATTCCTGCTTCTGAAGATTGTCGTGCCCAGCGACCCCTCCGAGCCTGGGGAGTGGCTCAAGACCAGTTCGAACCTCGTTGGCGTGGCGCTCAACCTTTTACCCTTTGCCGGGATTGCGTTTCTATGGTTTGTGGGCGCCCTGCGGGACAGACTGGGTGAGCTCGAAGACCGCTTTTTCGCGACGGTATTCCTCGGCAGCAGCCTGCTGTTCCTGTCAATGCTCTTCACGATGGCGTCGGTAGTGGGCGCAATGATCCTCGCCTTCGCCCAGGGCATCGCCGATGTGTCAACTTCGGCGGCTTTCCATTTCACGCGCACATTTACGTACAACATCGTGAACATTTACATGGTCAAAATGGCCGGTGTGTTCCTGATGTCCACGTCGACGGTCGTAATCTTCACTCAAATCGCGCCGCGTTGGATCGCGCTCCTCGGTTACGGCCTCGCGCTGCTTCTTTTGTTCGCGAGCGCGCACTTCTCGTGGACTTTCGTCGCCTTTCCGTTCTGGATCCTCCTGATCAGCATGTATCTTCTGATCGAGGAATTTCGCGGGAAATCACCGGCAAACGCCTGAGCATCTCTATTGCATCTTTTCGGCTCCTGAAGCACCACCGAGGCCCTGTGAATCTCCGAGACGTGCGAGCGCCTGATCCTCCGGGTAGTCAAAGTGCTTTTCAATATCGTGGTCCAGCATTTCTAGTTCCTTCTGCAAGACAGCATGCCGATGCTTTGGCAGAGTCTGTATGAGGTTTTCGATCATTGCCCGGAGTCGTCTGACAATTTGCAAATTCTGCGAGCCACAATGTCTTATTTCGGTGAAAGCCAGATGCACAAAGTCCTCCCAGTTCGGGGTCCGGAAAATCATTAGCAGCCGCCCTGATTTGTCCCGTACCTCATCCGTACGCAGGTTCTGATTGCCGGCTTTGCGCAGCAGCCGATGAAGCTGGTCAATGGCAATTACGGCAGTTGTCGGATCGTTAATGGCTGGAGAAAGGGCCTTGAGCGCTATGTCTACGATAATCCGATATGCAAACGTCGGGTCTTGGCCCAGGGTCCGCTCAGGTCCGAACGCGATCGCTGACCGCAGCCTTTCGCCATCAAGGGACGCTGCGCCGCCATAAAGTCTGAAAAGCGGTTCGTCGACGGCGATAAAGTCTCCTATCTGCGGCACGAATTCGACTATGCCATTCGATCTTTCGGCTTCAGCGACCAGTTGTTCCAGGTTCGCTGCGAGAATGATTTCAGACCTTCCCTGATGCTGGATAGTCCGACTCGGCATACCGAGTCCGTCGTGACGATCAATTAGACGGCTGGGGCCCGTGGTCGGATCGGGATACACATTTTCGATGACTGAAAGCCCCGATTCTCCGACGTGCGAAAGGACGCTGATTGGGCGCAACAGCCGCGCAGCATAGTCAATGAGAAACAGAAATGCTGCAAAGCAAAGTACACCGAGACAGGCGGCCACGAAGACAACGAGCTGCGGGACTTTATCCTCGATCCTATTCATCGCACTGATGGCGAACAGCAATGTGAAAATGAAAAGACCGGCCGTGTATCTGACAACGTTGTTGCGTACCAATACGGTGGCAATGATGCGCGGAGTCATTTGTCCGCTCGCGACCTGAAGCGCGACAAGAAGCGAGCCGAAGGTGAAGACGACAAAGCTCAGCGTTGCCGTGACGATGGCATTGAGCATATCGTCGGCGCCTTTGGCGCCAATACCCAGGAAGGACCAGCCCAACCAACCATCCACATGCTGCAAAACGCGGATCGCCGTCAGCTCAAGCGGAATCGCGACAAATGGAACGATCCAAAGCGAAGACTGCAGATAGTCTCTGATGTAATAAGCCCGCTTCCAGTTCATGAATGCCCCCGGCACCTCTAGTAAACTAGATGCTAACACGCTCGCCGCATCGCCGTGTCATTAAGAATAGAAGCTATCGGCTGTCGGTCAGAAGCAAGCCTCGGGAATGATGGACCTTGGATTGGCTGAGCATGCCTTATCTCGCCCCATGCGCCTGACGCCGGCTGGGCGTCATTCTTTCGCGTTGAGAAGCGATGCGATGCGCCGCGAGTGCACAATTGCATCACCGAGTTCAACGAACGTTGCAAGATCTTGGGGTGCCGGCGCCAACCCAATCCCGTCGATATTGCCGGGACAGGGCGCCCATATGGCGCGGGTTTCCAAAAGATAGACGCCGAAAGCCGCCCTGATGTCGGCCGACTTGCTGCCTGCCAGTTCTTCTTGTATCGAGTAAGCTGCGAGCGCGGCGTTGGTGACGATCGAAATCTCTATCAAGGCTTTGCGATACCCTGGACTGTCCACTACAGTTGGCCCAAGCGCGGCGAGCAGTTTCCTCGCAGAGGTCTGGACCACGACCATCGCGCCGTCGAGAATGCTTCGAAGCGAATACTTGGTCGCGAACGGCAAGTACTCGCGCGGATTCAGGAACGCATCAACGGCTGTCGTGAGCGCCCCGCATCCGCTATGGCCGAGTACGGCGATAAGCTTGAGGCTGCCACCGAGGTGCTCGACTGCATATTTGAGACTTCCAAGCACCCCTGTCCCCAGACCGTTACCCGCGACGCGAATTACGAAGAGATCGTTCGGTCCCTCATTGAAAATGAGTTCAACGGGGACACGGGCGTCTGAGCAGCCGAGTATGACCGCGAACGGTCGTTGCTTCGCAACGTTGGTGCTGCCCGGCTGAACGCCGAGGTCGCGCAGGTCTACCGGAATGATTTGCTGGACACCGCTCGCGTCAACGGCCTGATCCAGCAGCGTGGCAAAGGCCTTGTTACCCTGCTCGAGACGCAGCAACGCCGCCTTGCTGTCTGGCGGCAACGGCCTGATCGTAGCCTCGTCGCTGCTATAACGAAATATGATATCGAAGGTCTTCATAATGGCCGCGGTGTGCTGAAGCTCCGGCCAACGAACAGCGAAACGCAAAGGAGGCCGGACGGCACATCTGACCATTGCTCGCCCTTCAAATCTATTGCCGTGCAATCTTTTTACAGCGACCGCTGTGGAAAAGTGCCTTTCATCCAGTTCAGGACTGCCTCACGCGTCCACCGCGCTTGCGAATCACGAACATGGCACGACCAGTGGTTTTTACAACCCCGTCCGCGATGGGCAGCGATTGTGAGATCGATCATTCTGGCCGCCTTCAGCCGAGTCCAACGTCCCTTACTCATCAGCGCCATGGACGGCTATACCCGCCCATATCCGCCGCAAGCACAGCCGCCAGCCGTCGCTCTACGCCCTGGATCGTTGATCCAGATCAATGGTCAAGCTCGAAACATTGATCCCATGGTTCCAAGCACTGCCTATGTCAGGCAATATGGGAGCCCTGAAATGCACAAGAACTTGCTTGCAGTTGCCACGGCGCTGTCAATGTCAACGGTGGGCGCTCACGCACAAGTGCCGCTTAGTACCTACACCGACGCCAACGGGTATCTCGACGTTCAGAAACTCACGTGCGGGCAGCTGGCTGGTACATTCCAAGAAGATGCTGATCTTCTGGTCGCTTGGTATAGCGGGTGGTACAATGGACTTGCGAAAAAACATCTTGCGAACCCTGATAGAGCCAAGAGGCTCGAGCACGAAATTATAGTCCATTGCAAAGCCAATCCCAGCATACGTGTTATTGATGCGATCGCCGTTGTCTTCAAAGATGAGAGGATGCGACTTGGCATTAAGATGGCGCAATGACCTTGAGGTCTGAACAATCGATTACACATCTCGAAAGCAAACACTGCTAAAACAGGCGAAAATCAATCGATGGTCCCTGGCCAGGGTATGTCACATCATTGATCGGTAGAATCTTCCATAGAGCAACATTTTGAAGTTTGCCGCGACCACCCCGGCGATAGCGTTCACACAAGCCAAGAAGAAATGCTGGCAGAACCTTGGCCTGAACATCAGCGGAGCGAAGATCAATCGCACGATTGCCCTTCAGTCGCTTAGTCCAAAGCGAAAGACTTCGTGCCGCGGCTTCACCCCAGAGTTTGCCACACCACTGCGGCCAGCTAGATTGGGTAAGCTATATGATCACAATTCCGGAATTGGTAGCGGACGCTTTGGGATCATTCCTGACTTCGGAAACTAAGAGCCGTTTTGGTTCATCACAGGCTCGCTTGGCTGAAGCCATTCCTTTCGCTGCCAAACTGACACTGGAGTGCATTGGGAACAGCGACGCCTTATATCACAATATTGAGCACTCAATGCTTGTTACCCTAGCCGGGCATGACATCCTTTTGGGGCGACATATACTGCGAACGGTCACTGCGGATGATTACGCCAATTTCATTATGGCGTGCCTCTTCCACGACATCGGATACGTTCGTGGAATCTTGCATGGAGATGACAACGAGTCTTATGTCGCAGATCTCAGCGGTCGTACGATTCGCTTGCCACGAGGCTCGTCCGATGCCGCGCTGGCACCCTATCATGTGGACCGTTCAAGGTTGTTCGTCTTCGAGCGCCTCGACGGGGTGGAAGAAGTTGACGCTGCCCGAATTTCCCGAGCGATCGAATACACTCGTTTCCCTTATACGTCATCTTCTAATGATGATTTGATCGAAGAGGAGGGATTGTTGATGCGGGCTGCTGATCTTATCGGACAACTCGGTGACCCCAATTATCTGAAAAAGGCAAATGCGCTTTTCTACGAATTTGAAGAGATAGGCCTGAACAAGCAGCTCGGCTACGATACACCGGCAGACGTCGTTTATAAGTATCCGCAATTCTATTGGAATAACGTCGCTCCACAAATTCAGACGGCGATAGGCTATCTCAATCTCACTTCGCGCGGGCGCCAATGGGTGGCAAACCTCTATGGTAATGTTTTCCGCGCGGAGCGTGAGCTGAACCTTTCAGGTCCACAACCTTGATTGCTTCACCGGGCTCCATTCAGTGAGTCCGCTAGTATCCGATTTGGATCACAGGCAACATTTACGTGCGCGACGGCAGTCCCGCCGGCACGTCTACTTTGGACCACAGCGCATTGTTCCTATCGCGCCTCACAGCAGGAGGGTCAGCGAAGTTCTTTTTCATGCAAGCATAGCTCAGGTTCCGCCAGCATCGCTCTTGCAACGGGGTCGCCGGGGTAGCGGCTGAGGATTTCGCCATAGGCTACGCCTGCTTGCTCGAACTTTCCGGACTCGAACAAGGCAGACGCCTCGCAGGTCAATCGCATCAGCTCGGCAGCGCCTTTTTCCGGCTTCAACTCGTGATCATCGCTATTCGCCATGCCGAGCAGCTCATAGATCATGAAGCGCTGCTCGCGCCCCTTGACCGCCATGCGGCGGAGCGGTCGCACCAGGATTGCTTCGCCGGCTGCACTCACCACGCTCGCACTCACGCAGATCGCCGTGCCAAACTGCTTATTCAACCCTTCCAATCGAGATGCGACATTGACGTCGTCGCCCATGGCCGTGTAGCTGAAGCGCTCGGCAGAACCGACGTTGCCGACCAGCACTTCACCCGTGTTCAGGCCAATTCGCACCCGAAAAGGCGGACGTCCCTCCGAGAGCCAGGCGGCGTTGAGACCTTCGAGCCGACGCAGGGAACGCAGCGCGCCGCGGCAAGCGTTCAGCGACGGATTCGGCAACGTGACGGGTGCGCCCCAAAACGCCATCACGCCATCGCCAATGAATTTGTCGACGGTGCCCTGCTCCTCGGTTATCGCCCGGGAGACAACGTCAAAGTATGCGGACATCTGCTGAAGCAGGAAGTCGGGGTCTGAATGTTCGGCAAGCGTCGAGAAACTCTCGATATCTGAGAAGAATATCGTCAGGCATCGCCTCTCGACTCCGAGCTCGAGCGGTATTCCGGACTTCACCAGTCCTTTGACCACTTCGACCGGGGCAAAGGAAGAAAACGATTGCAGCGAGCTGCGCAGCAGTGTTGCCGCGCTCTGCAGCTGGGCGATCTCCCTGATCTTCGAGGAGGGATCGTCACGCTTCTCGAACGAGAGATCCTCGATCGCCTCAAGCTCCCGCGTCACTCTCTCCAGCGGTCGCGTCAATCGCCGGGCCAGGACAAAGATAAGGGCAAGCTCGATCACCGTCAGCACGACGATGGTCAGGATGATCTTCTGATTAGTGTCGCGCAACTGTCCCACGAAATCATTCGTCGGCGTCAGGATCACCGATTGCCAGGGACTGCCGAAGCTTTCAGGAAACCGTGCAAACGAGGCGCTTATCTCGCGGCCGTCACGCGGCGAATTAAACACGAAATCATCGCTATTGGTCTCGATGTGCAGTCGGTAGGCTCCCCGGACATCGGGATTTTCTATGTTCGCTAGCGTTGCAATCTGCAGGGAACCGGTCGTGAGGTTTATCACCTTCTCCCTCTCCGACGACGCAACCACCTTTCCGTCGTTGGGATCCGCGATGATCGTGACGCTGTTCTGACTTGGCCGCTGCTTGGACAGATACCGCGAAAGAACATCAAAGGTGATGTTGACGGACGCACACCCGAGGAACTCGCCGCCACGATAAATCGGGTAGCGCGCAGAAATGATGGGATAACCCGTGTCCGGGTTGATCGCAGGCGCGGTGACGTACAGCGTCCGGGACTCCCTAGCAGCAGCGTAGCCCGGCAGGGTGCGGATATCGAGCGTGCTGGGCGCGCTGTACCGGGCAATTTCATGCGGCCAGATATCAAAAAACGTACGGTGGCGCTTGCGATCGGTACCTGCGGAGAATGCATCGATGTAGCTCGAATGCCAGTTGGCCTCCGCGGGTATCTGTCGATCCGACCGCTTCCGGTCCGCATCGACGCGCGTGACGACGCGGTGATAGCCGTCCTCGAAACTGACATATGCCGCATCGATCTGGGTCGAGGACGTGAGAACGCGGTACAACGCGTCGCGACTATCCTCGGTCTTGAAGAAAGCCGGTTGCGCCGCCGCTGCTTCCGAAAGCAATCCAAGTACGCCGCTGACGCCGCGCATCATGTTCTCGATGCTCTCGATGGTCGCAAAGCGCGATTTGCCGATGTGCTCTTGCAGCAGCGAACCGATCGCTTCGCTGTTTTTCTGGTGATTAAAGCCGAGAATGAATATGAGGATTGGAATGCTGAGGCAGACGAACAGTCCGGCCATTACCATACTCAATCGCAATTGCCTGGAAGCCGATCTACCAAACCTTCGATAGAGCACGATTGCGCAGGCGCCGGCCAACAGCAGGATCGTCCCGGCCATGACCGGTTTCAGCCAACGATAAAGTGTGTCTTCGAACGGTTCGTGGAACGGCGGGTGCGGCAGCCTGCCCTTGGGCAGCATGCCGAGGTCCTGATAGATTCTTGCTATCGCATTCCATCGCTCCGATGTCTGGCTGCCGAGCTTGATGAGCCCCGGCTGTATCAAGGCTTCGGTTCGAACCGCCTCGAACATCAATGCTTCGCGAGACTTGATCACAGGGTAACTGCGCAGGATCAGTTCAACCGTATCCTGCTTGTCGGCCAGCGCTTGCTCCCAGCCCTTCAGGCTCGCGGCAAGAAACGCCTGGACCATCTCCGGCTTGCGCCGCGACAGCGCTTCGCTCGTGCAGAGATTGTCCCCGTAGAAGTCGAACCCAAAGGTCCTGGGCGTAAAAGAACGATATGGAACACCGTTCTGCTCAAACACGAATGGCTCGTTGGTGACATACGAAACCATTGCATCCGCCTTGCCGGCGACGAGGTCGAGCGGATTGCCCGTGTGTTCGACGCGCGCTAAGGCCGCGTAGTCCACGCCCTGCTGCTTGAGCATGGCAGCGAGGTCGTCGCTGCCCGACGCATCCATCAAACGATGGCCGGTCAATTCCGACAGGGCGTTGATACGCGCACGACTGGGGACAAGGATGTTCGCTGCGGAGTGCTGAAAGATCACGCCCAGCACGATCGTCTTCGCCTTGCCGGGCTGCGGCAAGACCACACCGGTCGCGCAAACGCCGAAATCAGCCTTGCCCGACGCTACATCCTCCATCGCATCGATGCCGGGACCGCCCTGCCGGATTTCGACGTCAAGCCCGGCATCCCGGTAAAAACCCTTCTCAAGTGCGACGTAGTAACCCGCAAACTGAAACTGATGCAGCCACTTGAGTTGCAGCGATACTTTTTCCAACGCATGGAGGGGCCCGGGTGCATGCATCACCGCGAAGCTCACAAAAATCGCAGCAATCCTCGATATTGCATGAGCGAGCCGACGCGAGGCCTGCTCTTGAGATCGCCGGGAAACGAAGCGCGCAAGACTGAGAAGATTCATCGTTCTCTGAGGGATGGTCCGGAGCCGAAACGGTATGGGCGGGACGTTGTTCGAGGTTTGATCTGGGTCAAGGCTCACTGCAGCGCTGAGTCTGCTTTAGGCCAGACGGCTAATACGCCGACCATCCTTGCTTCGTCAGATCCTCAAAGCCGACATGGGCGCCCGGATGGGGCGTCCCGGCGTCGCACTACTGGCCCCCTTAGCGCAATTATCTGCTTGATCTACATCAAAGGTCGTGAATCTGACGGGCCCTTGAATGGGACGAACCAGTGCGATGGATCGCTATCACTCGCAAGGTGGGGACGCGGTAAGCACATCGAGGGCAGAACGCAATGCAGCGTTCCGGACATGTTGCCATTGTAAACGATGACAGTTCCATGTGCGTCGCCTTGGCACGATTGCTCCGCGTGCACGGGATCGATAGCCGAAGCTATCCGTCGGCCCGGGCCTTCCTGGCGGCGCTGCCCTCCGCGATGCCCTATTGCCTCATCGTAGACGTAGACATGCCCGGCATGACGGGGCTGGAGATGCAGCGCGAGCTGTTGAAACTTGGCGTCCACATCCCGACCATTGTGATTACTGGAGTTGAGGACGACAGCATTGCGGCACGCGCCAAGTCGATTGGCGCTATTACGTTCCTGCCCAAGCCGCTGGCCCAAGACGCTCTGATGGCCGCGATCAATGCCGCCGCAAAGAAACTGAATTAGAACTGCCTGCCTCCGCTGCTGTCCCCCGTTGCACGGAGCCCGAACCCACCAAAATCGCTTCGCACTTCGGATTGTTACACTTGTTGGGGACAGCGTATGCCATCGTCGCTTAGGCGCTTTGGGTCGATAGCGGATTCCAGCCGACACCTACCCTAGGTTGGCTTTGGGCCACAAGCTGACTTCGGGCTGCTCGCTGTTCGATTTCGGGCAGACCAAGAGGATCGCCCTCCCATAGGATGACTGGTGAAAAGCAGGCTGCAAGTCTACGGTGAGCTTTTGCCGGATCTGGAGATTAAATGCAAAAGGGAGGCAGTAACGACCTGATCGATCAGAGACCGGAGAGGGACTTCCCGATTGCGCTTGCAACTGTTCCGGCTTCCACAGAACAGCTTCGACTGGCTTATGGTGTTATAGTTGCTGTAGTGATTGTTGCGATAGCAGTCGCACCGTTCGCGGGAACCCAACTGCCTCGGATCGATGTGTTCGTTCCAGTCGTCCAAACGGTTCTCGCCGTTGCTGACCTCATCACCGCGGTTCTGCTGTTTGCACAATATGCAATCCTACCACAACGGGCTCTCCTGGCCGTCGCAAGCGCGTACCTCTGTAGTGCGTCGTTCGCATTCCTACAGACGCTGGCTTTTCCTGGCGCATATGCTCCGGCTGGTCTTTTTGGTGACGGACCGAACACCCCGGCGTGGTTCTTCGTTCTCTGGCACGTGACGTTCCCACTAGGATTGCTGGTCTACGCCTACCTGAAGGATGGTCGAGAACCGTCACCCACACGATCAGCCAAGGCCCAAATTGGCCTCGCCATTCTTTGCGTCCTTGTGGTCGTCATCGCGCTGTCAATGCTTGTAACCGCTGGCGTTCGAAGCCTACCGGCTTTCTATGAGGGTAGCGTTATCCGGCAAACCAATCTCGGAAATCAGGCCAATGTCGGCCTGCTGCTCTGGTACAGCATAGCGCTCGTCGTGCTTCTGGCACGCAGACGTACAATTCTCGACACTTGGCTAATTGTCGTCTTGGTGGCCTGGATGCCGAATTTTTTGGTTGCCGCTCTCGCCAGTTCCGTAAGATTTTCTCTGGGTTGGTACGCCGCGCGCGGTTTTGCGCTGATAGCGAGCTTCATGCTACTCAGCGTATTGTTGACCGAGATGACGGTGTTGTATTCTCGTCTTGCCAATGCCTTCTCATTATTGCGTCGCGAGCGCGCCAATCGACTAATGAGCGTGGATGCAGCTACCGCCGCAATCGCTCATGAGGTGCGCGGTCCGCTAGGCGCAATCACGCTGAATGCCGGCACCGCCCTCGTTCAGCTTCGGTCAATTTCGCCCCCGCTCCAGGAAGTACATGACATACTCAAGGACATAGAGGCTGATAGTCTGCGGGCAACCGAGGTCCTTGCAAGCGTCCGTTCACTGTTCAAGACCGGTAGCCACACCCGCGCGCGGGCCAAATTGGGCGATATTGCTCGGAGGGCCCTTGTTCTTTCGGAGCCGGATCTTCTCAACAACGAGGTGTCCGTAACGACCGATATTCGAGATGACAACATTGATGTGCATGTCGATGAGATACAACTGCAGCAAGTCATTTTGAACTTGATAAGAAATGCGAGTGAGGCGATGACCTCGGTTGCGCCCGCAGCTCGCCGACTGAAACTGGCAACCAAAACCGACGAGAGATCCGTTATCCTTTCGATTCAGGATACGGGCGCAGGCATGCCCGCCACCGATCACAATCGCATTTTTGATGCGTTTTTCACGACAACGAGTTCCGGCACGGGATTGGGGCTTGCGATAAGTCGAACGATTGTAGAGAGCCACAACGGGATGCTGCGGTTAACCCATTCGGGTCCGGAGGGGTCAACGTTCGAAATTATCCTTCCCAAAGCGGGAGCCGAACTCTAGGCGGACAATGTCAGCTTTGGGTCAGGCGACTTTCCGGGCGCTCGTCGCAGCACGTCGGCCTTGCGCTCGAAGCCGACATCATAGAGGTCACGTCGAATGTCCGCTGAGAAGCGGCATGCCAACGAAACGTCACTCAATTACGTCGTTGGCCCGAGGAGCAGCGATGGTGGTACGCTGAGACCAAGAGCCTTCGCAGTTTGAGTTTGATGACGAGGTCAAACTTGGTTGCTCCGCCCCAGCGCCCATGATGCCTGCTGCGGCTTCATCGGCAATGCGGCTCGGACGCCTCGGCTAATCCGGACCAAATACATCCTGTTGAATTGGGCTCCCCCGTCATCCTGTTCCATGCTGTCAATCATATTCTGCTCAGGATTCGTAAAGCCGCCAGTCGACAAGGTGTCGGCCGGCAACGCGCCGAAACTTGCACGATATTTATCCATTGCAGCGACTGTGCCGACGTAAGCGCAGCCGCATCCTGACGGGTCCGCATAGATGTAATAGGGACGCCCCTGCTTGCTCCGCAAAACGAAGCGGTTCGCCGGAAAGGAGTTCAAACGTGCCACCATATCGGCGTGGTGGCGGCGACGGGATTGAACCCCGACGATATCAAAAGCTGTCCCGTCGTTTGCTGAGCGTAGCCGCAGGTAGCGAGCAAAGGCTGGGCGAGAAAGCAAATCAGGACCGTACCGGCAAATTCCCTCATCGATTTGAGCATTAATGTATTTCCAATGATTGCATGCCACTTGGTCGCTGATAACGGCTCACCTGTAAAGACGCCGCCCGTTGCGCCGCTTGAATTGCACCGCTCTACTCCGGCGGGGGGCCGACCGGAAGCGGATCGTTTTGCCCCATCGGGGCGCTATAGGGAGGGCTGGGTGTCGGCGCACTAGCGTCGGCTCGGTACCAGGGATTTGAGAGGCATTCCGCCTCCGTCCCCGATGCTGCGGCCTGGCACGCTTGTAGGGTGTTGAACGAACACCCGGTCCAGCCCGGGTTATCCTCTCCTTGAATGCAAAACGGATACTGCGATACCTGCGCAATTGCTGAACCCAACGAATCGACCGCCAATCCGATAAACAACTATGATAAGAATAAGAAAATGCATCATTTCCGACTCCGCGGTACCGCCGCATCGCCCGACACATAATTTGAGTGTCACAATTGCACCAAGATGACCAAGAAAACGATGGTCCGCGCTATTGGCCCGGGGGCCAACTGGACGGGGTCGCTTCAAGCGGATAGTGATCATGCAGTTCGATGGCCGTAAACCGGGGGCGCGATCTTGATATCAACATTCCGTCTAGCCATTGCGACGTTGTTGGGTGGGTTAGCCATATCGATACCGTTGGCCTTGCCAGCATCAGCTCAGGCTCCTCAGGGAGGGACGGCTGGCGTGCTAACCTGCAGGCTCGCGCCGTCGATTGGCCTCCTTATCGGATCCCGGCAGCGCATGTCATGCCAATACGTCCCGAATGCCGGCGGCCCGCCCGAATTCTATAATGGCGTCATGAATAACATCGGCCTCGACATTGGAATTACGGCGGGTGGGGTATTGGCGTGGGGCGTTGTTGCCCCCACCTCCGGTCCGTTGCGTGGCGCCTTGGCCGGCACCTATGTCGGCGCGTCCGGCTCGGTCGGGGTCGGTGTGGGAGTAGGCGCCAATGTCCTGGTGGGGGGATCGAACCGCACAATCTCCCTCCAGCCGCTTTCGGTCGAAGGATCCGTCGGGATCAACCTATCCCTTGGCGTTTCCGGCCTGACCCTCACGTATGTGCCACGATAGAAGGCATCGGAAAAACAGATCAAACTTCTGCCACTTCGAGAGGTGGCGACCGAAAGCCACCCTGAAGATCAAGGGATCATCGATGAAAATCGCGCAACATTTGGTCAAGTCGGCCTTCGTCCTGCTGATAGGCTGCGTCACCGTCGAATACAGTCATGCCCAATCCGACGTCACCAAAACGTTCGTCGATCGACTGATCGAACAAGTGACAAAACTGGATAGGTCCTGCGCAAAGGAAATCAAGAAGTATTGCTCCACGGTCACGCCGGGCGAAGGGCGCGTGATCTACTGCATGCAGGCGCATGAGGACAAGTTAAGCCCGGGCTGCTCATATGATGTCCAGGAGGTTGTGCTCGCATTGCAGACATCCAACGAAACCTTGAAGGAGGCCGTCACTGCCTGTCGGGCCGACATCGCCAACAAGTGCGGCACCGTCCAACCAGGAAAAGGCCGGATAGCAGCGTGTCTCGTCGCAGAAAAGGCCAATGTGTCGAAGGACTGCGCGAATGCAATTGAAAAGGTCGAGAAAGTCAAAACCCAGTAGCTGCAAGGCCATCCAATGTTGCGCTTGACCCATGTCGTTCTGATTTCCACCTCGGCGATCCTGATCGGTGTGCCGGCCCTAGCTGCCGATTTGCCCACCCGGTTCAGCCAGTTGCGCCGGTCGCCTATGTGCCACCGTTTTCGTGGACAGGCTTTTACATCGGAGGTGAACTCGGTTGGATAAGAACCGATCCCCAATACACTACCGGCGCGGTGCTGCTCGGAACACCTTTTGTAGTCTCGGCCGCAACCGGCAAAGATGGCCTGAGCTACGGGTTCCTGGCCGGTTACAATTACCAGATGGGGAACGTAGTTTTCGGCATCGAAGGTGACTTCGACGGCTGGACGGTCGGCAAAATCCGCTACACCGCGATCACTGGAGATTTTCTGACGGCGCGCAGCAAATGGGGTGGATCGGTGCGCGGACGACTCGGCTATGCAGCCAATCGGGTCCTCATTTACGTACAGGGCGGCGTAGCCTTCCTTTCCAACGAGACATCCATCCCAACCACAGGTATCTCGATCGGCGGCGATGATACGCGCGTCGGCTGGACTGCAGGAGCAGGCATCGACTACGCCTTCACAAACAACTGGTTCACAGGTGTGGAGTATCGCTATTCGCAATTCCAGACCAAATCCTTCATCTATCCTATCCCCGTCCTGACTCTTGGATTGATCGGATTGAAGCAGGATCTGAGCAACAACCAGATTAACGTTCGCGTCGGCTACAAATTCTAAAACAGAAGCACGATGACGGGCGAAGCAAGCATGACTCCAGATCCGACGGGGGATGCAAGTCCGGCTTATCGCGGAACATTTCTCGAAGCTATGTAGGTTGCCAAACTCTCGCAAAACGCATCACGCGTCAATTGTGAGTGAGGTACCGGCTATCCGGTTCGCGATTTTCGCGACGGTGGCGCGGCTGCACCTGCCGTTCCCGAGTATGCGGTTTTTGCCTACTTTGTAACGGAGCTCGGCGAGAAAACCCGCGCCATCGGGCGAGGGCAAGTTCCTTGCTGTCGTTAAATGGTCGATACTGTCGTCACCACCGCTGCCGGCCGTACCAGTCGTTGATTTCCTTTTTCACCTGGTCTTTTGCGTAGCCATAGCGTTGCTGAAGTCGGCCTTCAGGCTGGTCCTGCTTGCCGTTGATGACATCGAGGTCATCGTCGGTAAGCCTACCCCACTGCTCCTTGACCTTGCCCTTCATCTCTTTCCAGTTACGCGATTCCAATCATGGATATGCCTCCAGTTGGGTGTGTGGCAGACAACGCGGCCGAGCATCCCTGTTCCTGACGTTAGAAGTGGGGACACCTCGCAAGCGGTCCCCGTCAAACCCAATCAGCTCGCCGCGGGCCCGGCGGTGGAAGTGAAGGGGGCGCACTCGGGACCAGTCTGCCCCCTCGCCTCCCGCCCAGCCGCGCTGCCAACGCCTATCGCCAGAAGTCATTGAACCGATCAGGTGATAGCTCGGTGTAGCGCACCGTATGCTGGATGTTCTTGTGCCCCAGATAAGCCTACAGAGCCCCGGTATCGTGCCCCTTGGCCAAGGCGAACCAACACGCGCGCCGAAGCATGCGGGGGTGAGCCTTGAAGCCCAGCTTTCTGTTCGTCTTCCGGCAAGAATACCGGAATGAGCTTGTCGCCGCCCTTCCCAATCTGACTTCGCGCCTGCTCGAAGCTCACCTCGTGTCCAAACCGAACCATGGCCTCATGCCATGCGATCGCGTGAAGATCCACAGAATCCAACAGGGTGCCGTCCACGTCGAAGATTGCGGCTTTCGGCATTCAAAGTTCTCCACCAGTGGCGAGAGAAGATCTGATTAGGGTCATGAACTGCCGGTCAGCCCTAGCCGTTTTGTGGAAGAAGTCGCCGCTATGTGCTTCAGGTAACTAGCCGACGTCGGCCGAACCAGGTGCATGTCCGCCGCAGCGGTCCTCACCGCAGGGTGCAGCGCTAGATATTCCCGCCTCGGGTGGTTGTCAGCCTGATGTGGGTTACGTGACTGGCGTTCGCTGCGAGATAGGCGCGCGCCGCCTGAACCATCTGCCGACGAAAAAGGTTCAAGCCGGCATTCGCCGCTCACAAGTGTGCGGTTGTTTCAGGCGGAGTCCGGTGCGAGATTCCTCCACCGCTGCGCGCGGAGGCTAGGAGCCCGGCCCGGCTGCTTCGCGTTCGATTCCGGGCTGCCGCGCCATTTGTCGCTCATCAATGATCCGCTCCCTTGTGTGTTGCCGACTCCATGTCGAACGCTTGCTTTCCCTTTGCGGCCCAGAGCGCGCGGGCCCGTTCGCGCTGCTCGCCTTTGAGTTTCTCCGCGACCCAGATTAGCGCGCCAAGGATCATGGTGCGGTCATCGCCGGTCAGATCGACGATCCCCGCTTTGACGACAAGGCCACCGAGTTCGATGAGGTGCCGCGTGCGCTTGCGGCGCTCGACCTGCCACGTGCGCATGTCATGTCGCGCCCTTGCGGCTTGATGCCGGTTGCACGCCGCTCGGTTGCGCAGGAGGGCCGTCCGTGTCGCGGACAGTTGCCGGTGCATTTCGCCGCGACCGGCTTTGAAAGAACGCAGCCCCGCGCTTCGCCCATGCCTCCTTCTTTCCGGTGTCCTTCGTCTCAGCCAGCACGATCAGCGCGCCCGCCAGTTCGTCGGCGCTGAGGCTATCTGCCCCGGTGACGATGACCAGTTCGCCAAGCTGCTGCACTTTGCGGCTCTTGAGGTCACGCGCCTTGTCCCCAAGTGCCTTCAGTTCGGCATCAAAGTCTCGTGGCTTGCGCATGGGCGCCTCCATCAATGTTGATGGAGAAATGATAGTCGAGCGCCCGGCACAATGCTGTAAAGTCATCAGGACGGCCTGGGACGCGGTAGTCCCTCCCGAGAATTTTTCGAGGGAGGGCGCGCTTATACGTCGTTCCGACGTGCGCTTCGCCGTGTAGATGATCTGATCGCGATGGCGATCTATCATCTTCACGTGAAGGTCATTGGCCGCAAGTCTGGCTCCAGCGCGGTGGCGTCAGCCGCCTACCGCTCGGGTTCGCGGCTACGCGACGAGCGGCTGGACCGCAGCCATGACTTTTCTGCTAAGCGCGGCGTCGTCCATTCCGAGGTGCTACTGCCGGAGAACGCGCCGAAAGCATGGAGCGACCGCGAACGGCTGTGGAACGATGTCGAAGCCTTCGAGATCAGGAAGGACGCGCAGCTTGCCCGCGAGGTCGAATTCGCTCTTCCGCGCGAGATGACACAGGCACAGGGCGTCGAACTCGCTCGCGACTTTGTACAGTCGGAATTCGTGAATCGGGGCATGATCGCCGATCTCAATGTGCATGGGGACATCGGCGAGGACGCCATGCCCAAACCCCATGCCCATGTCACGCTGACCATGCGCGCGGTGGACGAGAACGGCTTCGGCCAGAAAGTGCGGGACTGGAACCGCACGGAAATAGTTGAGCGCTGGCGCGAACGTTGGGCCGAGCTTGCCAATGAGCGCCTGGCCGAGCTCGATATCGACGCGCGGATCGACCATCGCAGCCTTGAAGCGCAAGGCATCGCACTGGAGCCGCAGAGCCAGATCGGCGCGCCCGCGCAGCGCATCGAGGGCGAGGGTGTCGAGACTGCCGAGCGCGCCGAACTGCACCGCGAGATCGCACGCAGCAATGGCGAACGCATCATCGCTGATCCTTCAGTCGCCTTGGATGCAATCACGCGTCAGCAATCGACGTTCAAGCAGCGCGACATGGCGAAGTTTGCGCACCGGCACAGCGATGGGATTGACCAGTTCAATGCGGTGATGGGCGCGATGCGTAGAGCCCCAGATCTGGTCGAACTCGGCCGGGACGGACGTGGTGAGGACCGCTTCACCACGCGCGCGATGATCGAGGCGGAACAGCGCCTGCACCGTGCCGCCGAACTGATGGCCGAACGGGATCGCCATGAGGTGCGTGATGAGAATCGCGAAGCGGCGCTGGCGCGTGCGGAAGCCCGCGGTCTTGTCCTGTCGAGCGAGCAGGCCGACGCGCTGGCGCATGTCACGGAGAGGCGCGATCTCTCGCTCGTCGTCGGCTATGCCGGGACGGGGAAAAGCGCGATGCTGGGCGTAGCGCGTGAGGTCTGGGAGGCTGCCGGTTACGGCGTCCGGGGCGTGGCGCTCTCCGGCATTGCAGCGGAAAACCTCGAAAGCGGATCGGGTACCGTGTCGCGCACCATCGCCAGCCTGGAGCATGCCTGGGGACAGGGCCGCGACCTGCTCACCGCGCGCGACGTTCTGGTGATCGACGAGGCCGGCATGGTCGGTACGTGCCAGTTGGAGCGTGTGCTGTCCCATGCGGTCGAAGCCGGTGCGAAAGTTGTGCTGGTCGGCGATATCAAGCAGTTGCAATCCATCGAGGCGGGCGCGGCGTTCCGCTCGATTCATGAGCGTCATGGCAGCGCGGAAATCGGCGAAGTGCGCCGCCAGCGGGAGGACTGGCAGCGCGATGCCACGCGCGATCTGGCGACCGGCAGGACCGGCGATGCGCTTGAAGCCTACCGCTCGCATGGCATGGTACACAACGCGCAAACCCGCGAGCAGGCGCGCGGCGATCTGATCGAGCGCTGGGACCGCGAGCGGCAGGCGTCGCCGGATAAGAGCCGCATCATTCTCACCCACACCAATGACGAGGTGCGAGCGCTCAACGCGGCAGCGCGCGAAAAGATGCGGGAAGCCGGAAGCCTTGGCGATGAGGTGCGCGTCACCATCGAGCGCGGCGCGCGCAACTTTGCCAGCGGGGATCGCGTCATGTTTCTGCAAAACGAGCGCGGCCTTGGCGTGAAGAACGGAACGCTCGGTACCATCGAACAGGTCAGCCCGCAAGCCATATCGGTGCGCACCGATGACGGGCGCAGCGTCACCTTTGACCTCAAGGATTATAACCGGATCGACCTTGGCTATGCCGCGACCATTCACAAGGCGCAGGGCATGACGGTGGATCGCACCCATGTGCTGGCGACGCCAGGCATGGACGCCCATGGCAGCTATGTCGCCCTGTCGCGTCACCGCGACGGTATGGACCTGCATTATGGCCGCGACGATTTTGCCAATCCGGACCGGCTCACCCGAACCCTGTCGCGTGACCGGGCCAAGGACATGGCCTCGGATTACGAGCAGCGCGATCCGGCGCAAGGCTATGCCGAGCGGCGCGGGATCAGTTTCGGCGAACACGTAGCCGAAATCGTGCGCAGGGTCATGCCCGAACGAGTGCGCAACATGTTCGATGGCCTGCGCCCGTCTGCCGATGGTCTCTCTGGCAAGGAAAGCGGGCAGAGGGCCGAACAGGAAACGCCAGAAAGGGACAGGAGCAGTACGGGGATCGAGCGGCGCGAAACCGAAGCGCCGGAAAGGAAGGTCGCGGCAGACCCGGAAGCGGAAGCGCGTCGGGTGCGCACGAAGGCGCTGGTGCGCCATGCCCGCGCCGTGGATGCGATCTTCGAGGCGCAGGAGATGGGCGGCAAGGCAAGTCCCGAGGAGGTGAAAGAACTACAAAAGGCCCGCCAGGTCTTCGAGGAGGTGCGGCCCTATGGCTCGCACGACGCCGAAGCCGCTTACAAGAAGAATCCGGAGCTTGCCCGCGAGGCCACTTCAGGTCGGGTCAACCGCGCCGTCCGCGCCCTTCAGCTCGAGACCGAACTTCGCATCGATCCCGGTCGCCGCGCCGAACGCTTTGTGGAACGCTGGCAGAAGCTCGATCAGTCCAGCCTGCGCCAATATCGAGCGGGCGACATAGCCGGCTACAAGGCCACGCGCTCGGCGATGGGCGACATGGCGAAAAGCCTCGAACGCGATCCGCAATTGGAATCCATCCTCGCCAACCGCAAGAGAGAGCTCGGCATCGCGTTCGAATCAGGTCGCCGACTCGGCATCGAACTGGCCTTCAGCCACGGCATCGACCTCGGCAGAGGCCGGGGCATCGGAATTTGATCCATCCTGCTTCCCGCCGTCTGAACGCCATGGCACGCGATGTGTGGAATGCTCTTGCGCGCCTGCAACGGCTTGTCCTGTCTAGTCTCAGATGCCGTCAGAAACAGCGAGCAGGAGGCAGCGCGGCCATGCGCGAACCAGATGGGGTAATCGGCTTCGTGCCACATCTTCGCCGACCGGAAAGGAAGGAAGGTGCTGCGCTTCAGGCTGATGATAAAACGTGGTCTGAACGAAACAGCCACAAGCATCAGAAAGGTGAAGCGCAGCATGAAGTATTATGCCGGTCTCGACGTCTCTGTCAAAGAAACGAGCGTGTGCATTGTCGATGAAAGCGGAAATGTCTGCCGGGAGAAGAAGGTGATATCTCACCCGGACGATCTGGTCGCTGTCCTGAGCGACCCCGCATTCTACTTTGAACGGGTCGGGCTCGAAGCCGGGCCGCTGTCTCAATGGCTGTTCGAGGGGCTGGCGAAGGCCGGATTCGCGGTACTCTGTATCGAGACACGCCACACAAAAGCGTTCTTGAAGGCTCAACAGCCAAACAAGAGCGACCGCAACGATGCGCGCGGCATTGCGCACATGATGCGGGTCGGTCTGTTCAAGGACGTGCATGTGAAGACGCTCACGAGCCAGAAGCGCCGCGCCTTGCTGACGGCCCGCAAGCTGTTGCAGGAAAAGGCTATCGCCATGGAAAACGATATGCGTGGGCTTTTGCGCAACTTTGGGCTGAAGGTCGGCACGATTGGAGCATTCAAGTTCGATGAGCGGATACGCGAGCTCGTTGAAGCAGTTCCCGATCTGGCGGAAATCATCGAGCCGTTGCTCACTGCCAGACAAAAGCTGCGCGAGGAGTTCGCCAAACTCGACCGCAAGGTCCGTGACGAAGCCAGGGTCGATCCGGTCTGCCGGCAGTTGATGACGGTGCCCGGAGTCGGACCGATTGTCGCGCTCGCCTATACCTCGACGATCGACATTCCGTCCCGCTTTCGCCATTCGCGAGCGGTGGGGGCTGTATTGGGGCTGACGCCCGTACTCAACCAGTCGGGCGAGAGCAGACGAATAGGTCATGTCTCGTTGTGCGGCGACGCCATGCTGCGGGGGCTTCTTTATGAAGCGGCGCAGGTCCTGCTGATACGCGTTAAGAAATGGTCGTGGCTGAAAGCGTGGGCGATGAATGTCGCCAAACGACATGGGGCCAAAAAGGCTATCGTTGCATTGGTGCGCAGGCTTGCGGTGGTCCTGCATCGGATGTGGGTGGACGGCTCGGAGTTCCGTTGGACGCGGGAGACAAGGTCAACGACGATGGGCGCGACTGCATAATGCGACCAGCAGACAAAGAGTTTAGAGTTCCGCCACAAGGCGGAAGGCGTCCTTCGCGGACGATGTGAGTTCGCATACGGTCT
>Ga0081540_1000388_pt1 | contig 44164 bp, 38 predicted proteins | sample TabmetS2T1R1_FD_71024 | JGI IMG/M metagenome (GOLD analysis project Ga0081540, IMG submission 71024) | Tabebuia heterophylla rhizosphere microbial communities from the University of Puerto Rico - S2T1R1 | ecosystem: Host-associated > Plants > Roots > Rhizosphere ...
CCTCGGCGTCCTGCAGGTCGCCGGTCAGCAGCAGGGCAAAGCCCAGCAGCCGCCCGCCGTCGCGGGCGGCGAACTCCTCGAACTCGGCCTCGGTTCCGCCCGCCATGCCCCGGCGCTCTCCGTGCAGCCTCACCTCAGGAACAACGACTCCCCGGATCGGGAGGTTGTCCTGACAGAACGACAAAATCGGCGCCGCATCAACCCCCGTTGCCCGCGCCCGGGCCCATGGGGTGGCTTGCGCGTGCCGTCAAACCAACTCCAGCAGGAGGCGGGCCAGGTCCCCCGGCCGGTTGCTGGCGATCATGTGACCGGTGGCGATCTCGCGGTAGCGCCACGCCGGGGAGCGCCTCGCCCGGTCGGCGGCGGCCCAGAGCGCCCCGCCGGGCTCGGGCCGGCGCTCGCCCGTCGCCTTGATGTAGGTGCGCGTGAACGGGTAGGCCTCCAGCGGCCGCGCCAGCCGGACCGGCTCGGTGAAGCACCCGACCGGTTGCGGCGTGCGCCGCGCGCTGGCCCAGGCCGCCTCGGCCGGGTCGTCGAACTCGCGAGGCTGGGGCGCCACCAGCCATTCGCCGCCGACCCCGATCGCGCCCGGGCCCGCCCCGCCGCCGAGGACCGTGCCGAGCCTGTCGCCGTCACCGGGGACGAAGGCGTCCAGGTAGACCAGGTGCCGCACCCGCTCGCCGATGTACTCCAGCGCCCCGGTGACCACGAAACCCCCGTACGAGAAGCCGAGCAGCACGATGTCGTGAAGATCTTCGTACAGGACGCTGTTGACGACGTCGGTGATGTGGGTCGTCAGGCAGACCTGCGGGCTGGTGAGGTGGGCCCGCTCGCCGATGCCGGTGAGGCTCGGCGTGAAGACCTCGTGGCCCGCCGCCCGCAGCGGGTGCCGGACCTTGCGGAAGCCGTGCGCGCCGCTCCACGCGCCGTGAACAAGGACAAAGATCGCCACCGCCACGCCCCATCCCGGACGACTGATCCCAGCCGACCATGCCGGTGACGTTACCGCGCCGCGATCGCCGTCCGGCGCCTTCACGCCGGGCCGGGTCTAGGGCGAGCCCGCTCCGCCCGACCGCACCGGTGCCTGCGCGGGCGGCGCTGCCGCCGGCTGAGACGTCGCGGGCGGTGACGGGGAGGCCGGCGGGCTCGATGCCGGCGACGCCGACGGCGAAGGGCTGGGCCGACCCGGCCTGGGCGACGCCGGCGACGGTGACGTGGTGGGAGTGGTGGACCGCGTCGGCGAAGGGCTGCTGTGCCGCGGTGTTTGGGTCGGGCTGGGTGAGGCGGTGTGAGTCGGCGCCGGAGCAGAGTCCGTGCCGGGACCGGTCGCCTCTGTCGAGGGAGTTGGCGGGCGCACCAGCAGGTAGAGGGCGAACACGCCCACGAACAGCGCGCTGAGGACCACGGTCGACATGCGGGGCCGGCTCATGAGGCGCCTCCGGTCGCCCGGCCCGCGTCGAGTTCGGCGGAAACGATGATGCCTTCCCGGCGGAAGGCCGACGCCACCCGCGCCCGAAGCTCGCGGCCGACCTCGAACTGGATGCCGGGCAGCGTCCGCGCCACCATCCGCACCGAGAACGTGTCGACCTCGATCTTCTCCACGCCCATCACGGTGGGGGGGTCGAGCAGCATCTTGCGCAGCGTGTCGTCGCTGTAGGCCTCCTCGCCGACGCGCCGGAGGACGTCGGTGACGTGACTGACGTCGACCGCGGCCGGGACCGGCACGTCGATGACCGCTCGCGCCCAATCGCGCGACAGGTTGGTGACCTGGACGATCTGGCCGTTCGGTGTGGTGATGACCTCGCCGCTGACCGTCCGGAGGCGGGTGACCCGGAGCGTGACGTCTTCGACGGTCCCTGTGACGGGCTGCTGCACACCGGCGGTCGCGATCGTCACGACGTCGCCGAAGCCGTACTGCCGCTCCCCCGTGATGAAGAACCCGGCGCCGATGTCCTGCACGAACCGCTGCAGGCCGAATCCCAGCGCGGCGCTGAGCAGGGCGGCCGGCGCGACCAGGCCGGCCCAGGGCACACCCAGGTTCTGGATGATCAGCACAGCGGCCACGACGTAGATGACCGCCAGCGCCGTCCACGTGACGACCTGCGCGACCACGTGCCGGTGCTTGGCGGCCTCGGAACGCACCAGTTCATCGTTGTCGCTCGCGCGCGCGTCGATGTGCGCCACGATCCGGTCGCGGGACCATGCCGCGAAGCGGGTGAGAAGGATCGCTCCCAGCACCAGCAGCACGATCACCAGCAGGTTGCCGCGCGCCCACCGGCTCACGCCGTCCAGCGGAGCGATAGCGCCTATCAATCTTGCCCTCCCATCTCGTGACGACAACGCCGGGAGAGCTACGAAAGGCGACGAGAAGCCACGCCACCATGCCAGTTTGCGGCCACCCGGCAGGTGTGCCTGCCCGGCGGCGGCTCACGGCCGGCAGACAGACCGATCGCCCATATCCACTGATAGGCGGACTAAGCCCGCCACCGGGTTCAGGCCGGCGCCGGCACGGCCCCAACCTGAATCAGCAGGCCCAGCATATCCGCCTGGGAAACGCTCGACGACACGGTCGCCGCGGGCCGGATCACCCGTTACCCGTGCGCGTCCGCGGGCAGCAAGAGGACCGTGTCGCGCACATCGCCACGCTCTGATGGCCGGCGCCGACCTGTCACGCGCCTGTGTCGCGAAGGGCTGGTTCCCCCGTGACCGCGCCCGCCTACTTCAAGCGCTGCCGCCCGTGATCCGCCGGTAGTGGTGTGCGACCTGGTCGCGCGTCTCTTGCGCCGCGAACGTTTCGGCGAACTCGTCGGTGCTGTGCTCCACCGCCGCGTCGAGCGGATGGTTGAGCCACAGGCTGAAGAGCCGGCGTTGGGCGGCCGTGACCGTGCGAGTGTGCGTTGCGGTGCGCTCGAGCAGGCGCTCGGTGGCTTCGGTGAGGAGGCCGGGCTCGGTGATGACGTTGGCGATGCTGTGTGGCGGCAACTGGTCGAGCCGGTAAATATCACCGGTCAGGACCATCTCGCGTGCCTTGCTGAGACCGACGAAACCGGGCAGCAGGGCCGCGTCGATAACGGACGGCACGCCGACCTTGATCTCGGGCAGCCCGAAGGCCGCCGTGGTGGTGACCACGCGGAGGTCGCAGGCAAGGGCCAGTTCGAATGCTCCGCCCAGGCAGTATCCGCTGACCGCGGCGACGGTGACGACCGGTGCCCGCCGGATGGCCTGCATGATCCCGGCGAGCTGGCCGATGAATGCTTTCGCGCCGGCCCGGTCCATGCCGACGAACGTCTCGACATTCATTCCCGCGCTGAACGCCGCAGGTCCGGCACCGGTGAAGACGAGACCCGTGACGCCCGGACCGAGATTCACCACGATGTCCGTGAGTCCGGGCAGGTCTTCGGCATGCAGCACGTTCAGCTTGTCAGGCCGGCTGAAGGTAACCCACAGATAAGGCCCGCGACGATCGACTGCGATATATCTCATTCGCCACTAGACCGTCGGCGCGGCCGGGTCGGCCTCGTCGCCGACGAAGTGGATGTCGAACGGCTTGTTCGTGATGAACAGGAACGTGCAGTCCTCCTCCTGAGTCGCGCCGTGCTCCATGATTCCGCCTTCGGGGAACCACACGAAGCTTCCGGCCGGGTAGCGGCCCTGGTGGGTGCTGAGGGTGCCGTCGAGGACGTAAACGCCGTGGGCGCAGGGATGGCTGTGCCACGGGTTGGTGAAGCCCGCCCGGTAGACCATCTTGAGGATCATCATCCCGGTCTCCGGGTCGCTCATGAGCGGAACGTGCTCCAGGTTCGCCCCGATGTACGCGACGGGGAACAGGTCCCAGGCGGCGGTGTTCGTGTCCACGACGGTCAGTTCGACAGGTTTCATAGCTTCGGTCACGGTTGCTCCAGTCGGTGGCGTGGTCGGGCTGATGAATATCGCGAGATGACCCCCGCGCGGCTACTCATCGTCCACAGCGGTTACCCGGAGCGGACGGTTACGGGCTGAACTGATTCTTGCCGCCGGGGTAGTGATGGAGGTAGTCCTGGTCTTCGGCCTCGGCTTCCCAGAAGGACCCGGCCTCGCTGATCTTGGTCACGACCTTGCCGTGCCACAGGCCTGAGGCGTCGGCGTCGACGATCGTGTCCTCGGCGACCTGGCGCTGCTCGTCGCTCGTATAGAAGATCTCGGAACGGTAGTCGGAACCGACCAGCCCTTCGCCGAGGTCGGGCCGGTGGATCTGGAAGAAGAACTCGAGGATGGCCCGGTAGGAGGTCCGTGCGGGATCGAAGGTGACTTCGACCGCCTCGGCATGACCCGGATGGTTGTCGGCGGTCGGGTTGTCATTCTCTCCGCCGGTGTAGCCGACGCGGGTGGAAATGACTCCGTCGCGGTGGCGCAGCAGTTCCTGCGCGGGCCAGAAACAGCCCCCGGCCAGGATCGCGGTCTCGGTGTTCTCGCTCATCACGGTCCTCGTCAATGGGTCAGCGGCTGCGGTCGGCCTGTGGATCCGCCAGTGTTCACCGGCGACACCAAGCCCCAGTGCTGGCCCTAAAGAGCCCGGGTGGCGTCAGCCCGCATTGGTAACTGTAGACCGTCGCATGCGATCGGCTAGGACGCCGCGACCGGCGCCGGCTCCGCGCGGCCGGCTTCATCGCCGGATGTGTCCGTCTGCGGCACTTCCGTTCGTCTCGAAGACAAAGCTGGCATCCGGCCTGCCAAACAAAGGGACACCCCATGCTCATTCACCAGGAATCCATCATCGCCGCCGCCCCCCAGGCCGTCTATGAGGTGCTGACCGACGGCCAGAAGTTCGCCGCCGCCACCGGCATGCCTGCGCAGCTCAGCGACCGCGAGGGCGAGGCATTCAGCCTTTTCGGCGGCCGGGTCGAGGGCCGTCAGATCGAGCTTGTCCCTGGCCAGCGCATCGTGCAGGCATGGCGATTCGGCGCCGCGCACCCGTCGGAATGGGAGGCCGGCGTGTACACGGTCGTCCGCTTCACGTTCAGCGGCCACCCGGACGGCACCCGCTTCATCATCGACCACGCCGGCGTGCCACCGGAGTGGCACGACCACATCTCCGCCGGCTATCCCAGCTTCTACCAGCAGCCGCTGGAGCGCTACTTCGCCGCCCTAGCGACACGATGACCGTCGGGGTCCGCCCTCGCGCTGGAGCGCTCCTCAATCACGCTTGACGATCGCGACATGCGCGACTTGCCGTTCGTGCACGCCGCTCACCCATTCCCAGCCGGACTTGGCCGATGGGCCGACCCGCGGGTCGCTGGGAACACGGGCGTCACGCAGGGCGTGCACGTACGCGCGATCCTGGTCGATCCGCGCGCGTACCTGATCAGCTCCGCCGACGGACCCGTGGCCGGGGACGAGGACATCAACGTCGCCCGCCGCGCCCTCGAGCAGCCGCAGCGCGCCGAGGTAGTCCTCGACCGCGTCGGCGGTGCCGTTCAAGTCGAGCATCGGGATCAGGACATCAGACAGCATGTCGCCGGCGACGAGGACCCCGCGTTCCTCGATCAGCAGCGCCGCGTGGCCCGGGGCATGCGCTTGATGCTCGATAATCCGGACTTGAGGGCCATCCCAAGGGATCCGCGCAGTTTCGGCGGGCAGGCCGGTAATGAGGCCGAGCAGGTCCAGCGGTACCTGCTCGGTGATGTCCGGCGGTATCAGCTGCTCGGCGACGCGGGCCTTCGCACGCGCGTCCGGCAGCCGATCCCGGACAGTGGCCGCGCAGCGGGCCGTGCCGTAACGAGGCGCCGCGCCGAGCCCGGCGTGCCAGAGCAGGTGATCCCAATGAGGATGCGTCGAGAAGCCTGCCATAACGGTCTGGCCCGAACCGGACAGGTCGTTCGCAATGCACGCCATTTCGTCGCCGAGCACCCCGGGATCGATGAGCAGCACGCCAGCCCGGCCTTGCACGACAACGGCGTTGCTCTGGCAGAACTCGCTCTCGTGGATCAGCACACCCTCCGCGACCTGCTTCAGCACGGTGGCTCCTTCCGCTTGTGGTTTGCAACCGCTTATCGAGACGGTAGTACCTAGCGGTAGCAGATTGCAACCAGTTTTGGGCGAAGCGTCTCAGCTGCGTCACGTGTCGAGGTAGGCCCGGCGCGGTGTTCGATCGTCGAGAGTGTGGTGTGGCCGGATGGCGGCCGGCGTTGTCCGGCATGCCGTACTGGCGCAGGCTGGCCAGGTAGGAGAGGGTGACGAACAAGGGATCGCCCGCCGGACAACCGCTTCTGAAGTTCTCTCCGGACATGTCCGTTCACCGGCTCCCCGTTCGTCAAGGAGTCGAAGCGCCACCGATCCCAGGACAGGAGCGTCATGCAGTACGCCTTGCTGATTTACTGGCACCAGTTCGCTGCGCTCTACGGGACGCTCGCCAAGCGCACCGGATCACCGGTGGTCGAGCTCAACCGCGCCGTGGCGATCGCAGAGCTGGACGGCCCGGACGCGGGCCTCGCCCTCCTCGACACCCTGACCCTTGACACCTACCGCTACTACCACTCGACCCGGGCCGAGCACCGGTTCCTCGCGCGCCGGCTCGAGGAACTGGCCTGACCCGATCGAACTGGGACAGCGTGACCGCGCCGCGCTCTGCCCTGCGGGCCCGGTGGCTGGCCGCTGTCAGCCCGCGTTGAGCTGGGCCATAGCCTCGAAGGGGCCAGATCCAGCAGTTAGCCGCAAGTCTCACTGCCAGCTTGGATCGCGGTCCGCGTGGATGACTGGTCCACGTCTGGTGCGCAGGTTTGCCGATGTCGTGTTCTCAGCTCGGGAGCGACGCAGGTAAGCCCGACCAGATCCAAGGCCAGGTCCCGGATGCGGGTGAGCACGTCATGCAGGCCTGATCGGTTCAGGTCGCCGGTTAGCGCGGTGTCCATGCCGTGAGGTTCGATACGGAAATCCCGGAACACCTCATGACCAACCACGCCCAGGCGGCCGGCGACGATGATCTTGTATCGGCGTGTACGCATGTCTCTCACTTGGCGGCGCTCCTTGCCTGCGAAGATCACGACCCGGTCTGAAGTCGGTCTGCGTCTGGTCCGCGTTCATCGCGTCGCTGATTCGCAGCGGCGGGTGCCTGGGCCTGCTTGTGCGCGGCAGCAGGGTATGCAGCCCGCAGCAATCGCAGAACCGGGTGCGGGTCATGTCCACCACGACCGTGGCATGCCCTCGGATGGTCGTGTCGAGGAGAACTGCGCGGAGCTGTTCCGCGGTGGTGATTTCGATCGGCCACCCGTGCCACCTCCCGGGCAGGAAGCCAGGCCTGGGGAACCAGGTGGGTCTGCTTGGGGCGGGGCGAGGCAGGCGCCAGTCCGGAACTCCTGGACCGGCTGGCTCGTCAACCGTAAGGCGATACTACTGCTGGTAACGACAGCGGTCTAGCGGTGAAGAGCCAGGCAGCGACCGTAGTGCGCATGTGTTGCTGTATTTCGCTGCTGTACGGGATGACTCGTCCCAGCAAGTACGTTGTACCGGCTATCGTGGCCGCTCCTTGAGCGTCCGCCAGCTAGCAGCAGCCGTCTCCTTGCCACGCCTGGCGTCCTTCCCAGGCAGACCACGCGGCGATGCCCAGGGCAATGATCGGATCGATCGGCCATCCGGCGGGCCAGATGGCGACGACGGCCAGGCTGAGGAGGACGGCCGCCGCCTGGGCTGCGCACATCAGGTTCTGGGTTCCCTCGCCTGCGGTGGCACCCGAGTTGAGTCGTCGGCCCAGCCGCTGCTTCGTGATGCCGAGCACCGGCATGATTACCACGCTGCTGGCGGTCAGCGCGATGCCCAGGACCGAGGCGGCGGGCGGATGGTGAGTAGCCAGGTCACGCACGGCCTGGATGGCGATGTAGGGTGCCAGCAGCCAGAAGCTGATCGCAACGCCGCGCTGTGCCCGCCGCTCGGCCGACTCCGACATCGTGCGTGCCCCTGTGAACCGCCAGACCACGATGATGCTGGCAAGTCCTTCGACCGCGCTGCCCAGCGCCCAGCCGGTCAGGGCGATCGAGCCCGCGGTGATGCCCGCGACCAGGCCGATGACTCCCTCGGCGGTCATCCAGGCCAGCGAGGCCCAGGCCAGCCAGCGTGCGTAGCTGGCGGACCGCAGCCAGCGCGCATCCCGGCTGCTGCCAGAATCTGCGCAGTTCTCACAGCACGTGCAGGCAGCCGCCGGTCCGCTATCGGCAGGGGTGAAGGGCAGCTCGGACACCAGGCCGGTGCCCTGCCGCTCGTCCCTCACACACTGAGCCTAAACTCTGGTTCCTTGACTGAGTTGGCCCCTGACTACTGTTGTGCCCTGCGTCTGGCTCAGCCGCTGGGTGCGCCGCGCTGGTACGCGAGCTTGCCTTCCGAGACTTCCTGCGCACGCACCCTGCTACTGCTCGCTCCTACGGAGAGCTAAAGCGATCCCTGGCTAGGGAATTCCGCACAGACCGGACGGCTTACACGGAGGCGAAAACGGCCTTCATCGAGCAGGTCCTGACTGACGCGCGACCCCGTTACTTACAGGTACGTTTCACGCAGCGGGTCAACCAGCCCATGCCCAGATCGGAAGCTGTTCGCGATGTCCGTGAGTGACCCGCTGGCAACCGCAGTTCCCGCTCATTCTGGCACGGACATGGCATGCGAGCGTTTCGCACTTGCGGCCGGGTGGTTGTTGTCGATGTGCTGCAACCTGGTTTTTCGCGCATCCTAGGCATCGTGAGCGATTCCGGCACGTGCGGCATCAGGGGGGCAGGCATGCGTGCTCTCATGACAGGACCTGATCGCCTGCTGGACTGCATTGGGGGGAGCAAAGTGATGACAGAACCGATCCAGACCCGTCTGCGTGCTGCGGCCCGGACCGCCCGTGACACAGCCAACCTCTTGCTGACGCGCGCCGGACCCGCGCAGCCTGAGGGAACACTCGAACGTGACGCCGCCCGGTACTGGGAACATGGCGCCGGGGACCCGTGGCGGAACAATTCGCACTGGCGTGGCGGTAGCCAGTTCGACGGCACCGGCCTGTGGGAGAAAGCCGGCCAGGAGCACCTGGACCTGTACCAGCGGCTCCGGCAGGCCGCCGCCGGGAATCCAGCCCCAGTAGACCGGGTCGTCGACTGGGGCTGCGGGGGCGGCGCCAACGCGGTCGCCTTCGCCCCGCTCGCCTCGGAGATCATCGGCGTGGACGTGAGCGCGGACAGCGTGCAGGAATGTGCCCGGCAGGTTGGCGGCGCTGCGGAGTTCACAGGGGTCGTCGCGAGCGTCAGCCGGCCCGAGCAGGCCGCCGCGACCATCGCCAGGCCGGTCAGCCTGTTCCTGTGCCTGTACGTCCTGGAACTCGTCCCGTCGAAGGAATACGGGCTGCGGCTGATGCGGATCGCCTACGACCTTCTCACCCCCGGCGGGCAGGCGTTCGTCCAGATCAAGTACTCCGCCGGGTCGTGGCGGACGTCGTCGCGGCGCCGCTCCTACCGGCGGGACCTTGCCGGGGTCGCCTACCGGGTCGACGAGTTCTGGACCGCCATGACCCGGATCGGGTTCCAGCCGGAAACCGTAGTGCTCGTCCCCCGCAACGAACTAGACGAGCGCTACGCCTACTTCCTGCTCGTCCGGAGATAACCAGCTCCGGCACCAGGTTCGCTGCGCTGATGTCGGCGGCGCCGAGCTTGGCCGGGCTGAGGGGCGAAAGCGGCCATGATAAAGCCCGCCAGCTCGTCACCGTCGTAGATAGGCCGGGGCCAAGCAATGTCGGGCATCGTGTAGGCGTCGGCAAGGGACCAGGCGACTGGAGCAACGAGGTCATCGTGATCAGCCCGCATGTTCAGCATGCAGGCAGCTCTGACGTTCTCCTGGGTCACCGGCTCCAGGTGTGCGCCCTTCCGCATGCGCCCGCATTACGACTCGGGCGGCTACCTTCCACGATGACTGGTGGCTTCCTTACCGTTCATGTCGTGCGACATTTCATCGCGCTGGACAGGGTTCGAACCCGCGATCCGCTGCTGACCGGAGGTTGTTTCCGCAGGAGGTCAACCTGCGCCTAGCCAGGTCGGGGCCGCTTATAGTGCCTGTAAGTGACCGTTGGCAACCGTGCTTTCCCCGCTCATTCTGACGCAGACATGGCAGGCGAATGTTTCGCAGTTGCGTCCGGGTGGTTGTTGTCGATGTGCAGCAACCCGGTTTTCCGCGCATTCTGGGCATTATGAGCGATCCGCACCTGAACCCGGCCGATAATGGCCACCACGGGCACAGTCACGACCACGGGCACAGTCACGACCACGGTCACGGGCACGACCGCAGGCCAGGACTGATCGGCCGGGTTCGGCATGTGCTGCGCCCGCATTCTCATGACGCCGCGGACAAGGTGGATGCGGCGATGGAGGCCAGCGCCGAGGGCATCCGGGCGCTGTGGATCTCACTGGCCGTGCTGAGCGGCACGGCGGTGCTCCAGGCCGTCGTGGTCGCGGTGTCAGGTTCGGTCGCGCTGCTGGGTGACACGCTGCACAACGCGGCCGACGCGCTGACCGCGGTGCCGCTGGGGATCGCGTTCGTGGTGGGCAGGCGGCCGCCTACCCGCCGCTACACCTACGGGTACGGGCGGGCAGAGGACCTGGCCGGGGTAGCGATCGTCCTGGTCATCGCGGCGTCCTCGGCGCTGGCCGCGTATGAGGCGGTGACCCGGCTGGCGCACCCCCGCCCGGTGACAAACCTGATCGCGGTCGCGGCGGCGGCGCTGATCGGGTTCACCGGCAACGAGCTGGTCGCCCGGTACCGGATCCGGGTGGGCCGCAAGATCGGTTCGGCGGCGCTGGTCGCGGACGGGCTGCATGCCCGCACCGACGGGTTCACGTCGCTGGCGGTGCTGCTGGGCGTGGGCGGCGTGGCCATCGGCTGGGACTGGGCCGACCCGGTGGTGGGCCTCCTCATCACGGTGGCGATCTTGGTGGTGCTGCGCCAGGCGGCCGGTGAGATCTACCGGCGGCTGATGGATGCTGTCGACCCGGCCCTGGTCGATCAGGCGGAACAGGCCCTGCGCGCGACGCCCGGGGTGCTTGGTGTCGGCCAGGTCCGGCTGCGCTGGATCGGGCACCAGCTCCGCGCCGAATGCGAGGTGATCGTCGATGCCGATGCCAGCGCGATCCAGGCCCACCAGGTCGCGGTCGACGCCGAGCACAACCTGCTGCACACACTGCCGCGCCTGTCCGCCGCGCTGGTGCACGCCGACCCGCAAGCCCAGGAGGGCACTGATCATCACACGGCCCTGGCCTCCCACCGGTAAGCAAGACTGCCAATGTCGCTGGCTCCAAGATCGTTCCCAGCGAAGCAACGCTGGCAGGTCTTCGCTTGCAGGCAACCGGCGCGGTGTCGGCCACCGCCGCCCACCTGGGAATCTGGCTTCTCCTGTCACTCGCTCAATCGGCGAGTGCCCGTAGGTTGTGGAGCTAAGGGGACTCGAACCCCTGGCCTTCTGGATGCAAACCAGACGCTCTTCCAGCTGAGCTATAGCCCCGAATGCCTTCCGACTAGGGTACCCGGTGCGTACTGATTAGAGCGCATGCCTGGCCAGGATGGGCCGCAGGCTCAGGGCCGCCGCCTACTTCAGCAGGCGGGACAGGCGGCGGTCGGCCAGTGGCTTGCCGCCGGTCTGGCAGGTCGGGCAGTACTGCAGCGCGGAGTCGGCGAACGAGACCTCCTTTATCGTGTCGCCGCACACCGGGCAGTCCTGGCCGGCCCGGCCGTGCACCCGCAGGCCGCTCTTCTTCTCGCCCTTCAGGTCCACCGCGGCCAGGCCCGCCGAACGCTCCACGGCCTCAGTCAGCGTGGTCTTGATCGCGTCGTACAGGGTGGCCACGTCGTCTGGGGTCATGCTGGCGGCGATCTTGAAGGGTGACATCTTGGCCGCGTGCAGCACCTCGTCGGAGTAGGCGTTGCCGATGCCGGCGATGATCCGCTGGTCGCGGAGCACGCCCTTGACCTGCATCCGGCGCCCGGCCAGCAGGCCGGCCAGGGTGTCCCGGGTGAAATCGGCGGCTAGCGGGTCCGGCCCGAGGGTGGCGACCCCGGGCACCTCGGCCGGATCGCGGACCAGGTACACGGCGAGACGCTTGTGCGAGCCCTGCTCGGTCAGGTCGAAACCGGAGCCGTCGTCCAGCCTGAGCCGGAAGGCCAGCGGGCTCTTACCCGGCTTCGGCGGCGCGGTGGGCAGGTCGTCGCGCCAGCGCAGCCAGCCGGCCCGGGCCAGGTGCATGATCAGGTGCAACCCCTGGTCGGTGGCGAGGTCCAGGAACTTGCCGTGCCGCCCCACCTCGGTGATCACCTGGCCGCTGAGGTCGGTGAGGGGCGGGTCGAACGTCTTGAGTACCGAGAACGAGGCCGCGTCGGCCCGCGCCACGGTGTGACCCGTGGCGTGGCCGCGCAGGAAGGCGGCCAGCGACTCTACTTCGGGCAGTTCCGGCATGCTTCACAGTTTGCCACGTGACCAGCGAAGTTAATCACTCGTCGTGACGCCGCCCTGCGAGGCCACTAGGTCGGGAAGCTCGCCGATGTCGGATAGCAGGTGAGTGGCTCCGGCCCGGCGGAGCCTGCTCGCGTCGCCGGAGTCGCTGAGCACGCCGACGATCAGCCGGGCCCCGGCCCGCTGGGCGGCCAGCGCTCCGCCCTCGGTGGCCGTGACCGCGACCACGTCGCGTACGCCGCCGATTCCCAGCCGCAGGACCGCGGAGAGGACGAGGTCGGGCCAGGGGAAACCCCGGGCCACGTCGTCCGCGCACAGCACCAGGTCGGCGCGCTGGCCCCAGTCCAGCCGCTCTACGATCAGGCTCATCGCGGGCCTGGACAGAGAGGACATCAGGCAGATCTTGATGCCGGCCGCGGAGAGCTTGGCCAGCGCCTCGTTGAGGCCGGGCAGCGGTAGTACGCCGAACCGGTCCGCCGCCGCCCGGAACGATCGCTCGAAGGCGTGGTTGGCGGCATGGGCCCGGATCTCGTCCTCGGGGAAGAGGCTCCGCATGACGTCGGCGGGCGGCCAACCGCGGGTCCGGTCGAACTGCACCATCGACCTGACGTAAGCCGCGGTGCCGACGACAACCCCCTGGGTGGCGATCGCCTCGGCGAACGCCCGCTCCATGATGCTGCCATCGGCGGCGGCCGCCCCGACCACGTCGCAGCAAATGAGCGACACCGGAGATGTATCGCTCACCTGCTTGCCTCCTTGCGCCGGATTGACTTTCGCCGGCTGTCGGACATGGCTCCGGCCGCGCGCGTCAGTCCTCGTCGGCGGCGGTGGCCTCGGTCCATAGGTCGAGTTCGGCACGGTCGGACTGGACCTTGCGCCAGACGGCGAACGCGCCAACCCCGAGCGCGGCGAGCACGATGAGTTTCTTCACAGCGAGGAACCCTCCACCTCGATGACATCAGAGCGGACCAGCGGATCGGAATTCCGCCCTCCGCAGGTGTACGGCAGCTTAGCAAAGCCGCCCGGCCAACCTGCACAGCCAACGTGCGAGGCCGGCATGCCCGCCGCACCGGCCGGGAGAGACCGGTTTGGTCGCATAGTGGCTGATGAAAGAGTGCTGTGTGGGGTTACGTGGACTTGAACCACGGGCCTCGTCCTTATCAGGGACGCGCTCTAACCGACTGAGCTATAACCCCATGACCTGCGAAAACAGAAGCGGAAACAATCCTACCGCACCGTCGGGGCGGGTTGCGCCGCGGTCCACGGACCTGACCGCCCCGCCATCCCGGCGATGCTACCTCATGTGGCCGCCGAGGCGTTATTCGGTTTCCTTGAGGGTGACCTCCACGCCGCCGACCAGGCGCGAGGTCAGGTTGTACACCACGGCGCCGATCGTCGACATCGCCGTGATCAGGACGATGTTGAGCGAGCCGAGCAGGGCGGTGTAGCCGAGCACCCGGGACGCGGAGAACCAGGCCTTCGCGTTCACGCCCGCCGAACCCTGGCTCGACGTGACGTCCGACACGACGCGCTGCAGCGAGTCGAACACGCCGAGCCCGGCCAGCGCGCCATAGAGCACGCTGACCGCTACGAACAAGATGACAAAGGCGACGAGCGAGACGACGAAGCTGAACTTCATCACCGACCAGGGCTCGACCCGGGCGACGGTGAGGTGCGCCTGCCGCGCCGTCCGCTTCGGCGGTGCCGCGGTTATCCTAGGTGCCGCGCCACGAGACGCGGCCGGGCTCTCCGCCGCGGCCTTGCCACTGCTGCCGGGTATCGGCCCGGTCACGGGCGGAGGCGATGTGCTGGCGGACGTACCCGACCGCAGGAACGTCCGCGCCGGGGACGATCGCGAGTGCGCCGGCGGGTCGGGTATCTCCCACGCGAACGCGGCCGGGGAAACCGACGGCTGTTCGGCCTGCGCCGGGCGATCGCCCGGCAACGCGGCGGAACCAGGCGGCGTGGCGGAACCGGCCGACGACGGAGCACCGGACGTCATCAGGCCGTCACTACCCGGCTGTACGGCGGGCGTCGGCGAATAGGGAGAATAGGGAATGGTCGAGTCTTCGACGGCCGGCTGGGCAGACGGCGGCGCGAAGCTCAGTGCCGGCGACTGAGCCGGCGAATGGGCGGACGAAAGGTCCGCCTCGCCGGCCGGGGCCTGCTCCACGTCGGGCCCCTTCGACCGGGCCGCACGCGAGGATCCAATGGTGTCGGCGGGCAGCGCGGGCACGCCGTCGGCGACCGTGTCGTCCGCGGCCGGGCGCGCCTTGTCCGGCGCCGCGCCGTTGGCGGGAGCGTCCTGTTTCCCGCCCGCCGGCGTGCCGTTCGGCGAAACGCCGGCGCCTGCCGTACCGTCGGATGCGGCATCGTCGCTTGCGGCCGGAGCCGGCTTGCCTGGCTGCTTGCTCCGTGCCTGCCGGGGCGGTGCCATGATGTCGCTCGTCCGGGAGTCTTGGTCGTCGATGAGGTTGTCGTCGGAAGCTCGCGAAGTCACCACGGTGGGCGGGCCCCCTCCCGAGCCGTCTGGCCTGTCCGTGCGCCTGTCCAAGCCGTCCTCCCTCTGATCCAGACCCTCACGAGGTTATCTCCGGACGCAACGCCCATATGACCACCTGTGAGAAGAAGGCGGCATTCTGCCGGACTCATCGTACTCATGGGACGCTTGTGCCCCCGATATCGTTGCCGTCCGCCCGGAAAGTCTGGCGTACTAGCCGACCTTACACAATCCGGGGGATTACTCGGCTTCTCCCTCTTCCGCACCGTCGGAATCGGGACCTGCTGGATCCGGGTCTGCGGGTTCCAGTTGGTCGGCCATGTCCGCTTCTTCGGCTTCGGCTATCGACTCCGCGTTGAGGGCCAGGCCGACCACGCTGTCCCCGGCGGCCAGGTTCATCAGCCGGACCCCCATGGTCTGCCGGCCCGACTGCTTGACCTCGTCCGCGCTGGTCCTGATCACTCCGCCGCCGGAGGTGATCGCGAAGATCTCGTCCCCGGCGTGCACCATCAGCGCGCCGACCAGCTCGCCGCGGGCCTCGACGATCTTCGCGGTGACCACGCCGCGGCCGCCGCGGCCCTGGACCGGATAGGCGGCCGCGGGAGTCCGCTTGGCGTACCCGCCACCGGTGGCCACCAGCAGGTCGCCGCCGTCCCTGACGACGTACATGCCAAGCAGCCCGTCGCCGTTGCTGAAGCGCATCCCGATGACGCCCGAGGTGTCCCGGCCCATCGGCCGCAGCGAGTCGTCGTCGGCGTGGAACTTGATGGCCTGCGCGCCCTTGCTGACCAGCAGCAGGTCATCCTCGGGGGAGACCAGCCGGGCCGCGATGACCTCGTCGTCCTCGCGCAGGTTGATCGCGATGATGCCGCCGGACCGCACGTTCTCGAAGGCGGTGAGCTTCGACTTCTTCACCAGCCCGCCGCGGGTGGCCAGCACCAGGTACGGCGCCACCTGGTAGTCGCGCAGCGCGAGCACCTCGGCGATCCGCTCGTCCGGCTGGAAAGCGAGCAGGTTGGCCACGTGCTGGCCACGGGCGTCACGGCCGGCGTCCGGCAGCTCGTAAGCCTTGGCCCGGTAGACCCGGCCCTTGTTGGTAAAGAACAGGATCCAGTGGTGCGTCGTGGTGACGAAGAAATGGTCCACGATGTCGTCGGTGCGCAGCTGTGCGCCGCGGACCCCCTTGCCGCCGCGCCGCTGGGCCCGGTACAGGTCGGTCTTGGTGCGCTTGGCGTACCCGCCGTAGGTGATGGTGACCGCGACGTCCTCTTCGGCGATCAGGTCCTCGTCGGCCACCTCGCCGTCGTAGGCGACGATCTCGGTGCGCCGGTCGTCACCGTACTTGTGGACGATCTCGGCCAGCTCGGTGCCGACGATGTCCCGCTGCCGCTGCGGCGAGGCCAGGATGTCCTCGTAGTCGGCGATCTTGGCCGCCAGCTCGTCGTGCTCGTTGATGAGTTCCTGTCGCTCCAGGGCGGCCAGCTTGCGCAGCTGCATGTCCAGGATCGCGCGGGCCTGGATCTCGTCGATCTCCAGCAGCGTCATCAGTGACTGCTGGGCCGCGGACGCGGACGCCGACGCCCTGATCAGCGCGATGACCTCGTCGATCCGGTCGATGGCCTTGAGCAGGGCGGAGACGATGTGCATCCGCTCCTGCGCCTTGCGCAGGCGGAACCGGGTGCGCCGGACGATGACCTCGATCTGGTGGGTCACCCAGTACCTGATCATCTGGTCTAGCCGCAGGGTGCGCGGCACCCCGTCAACCAGCGCCAGCATGTTGGCGCCGAAGGTGTCCTGCAGCTGGGTGTGCTTGTACAAGTTGTTCAGCACGACCTTGGCTACGGCGTCCCGCTTCAGCACGATGACCAGTCGCTGGCCCCGGCGGTCGCTGGACTCGTCCCGGATGTCGGCGATACCAGTCAGGCGACCGTCTCGTACCAGGTCACCGATCTTCTCCGCCAGGTTGTCGCGGTTTACCTGGAACGGCAGCTCGGTGGCGACCAGGCAGGTGCGGCCCTGGATCTCCTCCACCTCGACGACGGCGCGCATCACGATCGAGCCGCGCCCGGTGCGGTACGCGTCGCTGATGCCCCGCCTGCCGACGATCAGGCCGCTGGTCGGGAAGTCCGGCCCCTTGATCCGCGCCATCAGCGCCTCGAGGAGCTCCTCGTCGGACGCCTCGAAGTTGTCCAGGTACCAGGCGACGCCGTCGGCCACTTCGCGCAGGTTGTGCGGCGGGATCTTGGTGGCCATGCCGACCGCGATGCCCTCGGACCCGTTGATGAGCAGGTTGGGGAACCGGCTCGGCAGGACGATGGGCTCAGACGAGCGCCCGTCGTAGTTCTCCCGGAAATCGACGGTGTCCTCGTTGATGTCCCGCAGCATCTCCATCGCCAGCGGGGCGAGACGGCATTCGGTGTACCGCATCGCCGCAGGCGGGTCGTTGCCCGGCGAGCCGAAGTTACCCTGGCTGTCGATCAGCGGCATCCGCATCGACCACGGCTGCGCCATCCGCACCAGCGCGTCGTAGATCGACGAGTCACCGTGCGGATGGTAGTTGCCCATGACGTCGCCGACGACCCGCGAGCACTTGAAGAACCCGCGGTCCGGACGATAGCCGCCGTCGAGCATCGCGTACAGGATCCGGACGTGGACCGGCTTGAGCCCGTCCCGGACGTCAGGCAGCGCACGGCCCACGATGACCGACATCGCGTACTCGATGTAGCTGCGCTGCATCTCGACCTGGATGTCGACAGGCTCGGTCCGGTCGTGCCCGCCGTCCAGCGGGGCATCGGTAACTTCGGTCACTTTCGCAATCCCAACTTCAACGGGACATCAGCCGGCCGCCGACGGGCGGCGGATCAGATGTCCAGGAACTTGACGTCCTTGGCGTTCCGGGTGATGAACGAGCGACGGGCCTCGACGTCCTCGCCCATCAGCACGCTGAACAACTCGTCGGCCTGGGCCGCGTCGTCGAGCGTCACCTGCATCAGCACCCGGTTGGCCGGGTCCATCGTGGTGTCCCACAGCTCGGTGGAGTTCATCTCGCCGAGACCCTTGAACCGCTGCACGCCGTCTCGCGGCCGCGGGTCTTTGCGCCCTTCGGCGATGCCGGCCTCGATCACCCGGTCGCGCTCCGCGTCGCTGAACGCGTAGCCGGGCTTGACGCCGCGGCCCTCCCACTTGATCTTGTACAGCGGCGGCTGGGCCAGGTACACGTGCCCGGCCTCGACCAGCGGCTTCATGAACCGGAACAGCAGCGTGAGCAGCAGCGTCCGGATGTGCTGCCCGTCCACGTCGGCGTCCGCCATCAGGATGATCTTGTGGTACCTGAGCTTGGTGATGTCGAACTCGTCGTAGATGCCGGCGCCCAGCGCGGTAATCATCGCCTGGACCTCGTTGTTCTTCAGGACCCGGTCGATCCGCGACTTCTCCACGTTGATGATCTTGCCGCGGAGCGGCAGGATGGCCTGGAACTGCGGATCCCGGCCGCCCTTGGCCGAGCCGCCGGCCGAGTCTCCCTCGACCACGTAGATCTCGGACCTGGCCGGGTCGGTGGACTGGCAGTCGGCCAGCTTGCCCGGCAGCGACGTCGAGTCCAGCAGCGACTTACGGCGGGTGAGGTCGCGCGCCTGGCGGGCGGCGATCCGCGCCCGGGCCGCCTGGCTGGCCTTGTTGATGATCTCCTTGGCCTCGCCCGGGTTCCGGTCGAACCAGTCCCGCAGGTGGTCGTTGCAGGCCTTCTGCACGAACGACTTGGCCTCGGTGTTACCCAGCTTGGTCTTGGTCTGCCCCTCGAACTGCGGCTCGGCGAGCTTGACCGAGACGATCGCGGTCAGGCCTTCGCGCACGTCGTCGCCGGTCAGGTTGTCGTCCTTCTCGCGCAGCAGCTTCTGCTCGCGGGCGTACCTGTTGACGATGGCGGTGAGCGCGGCCCGGAAGCCTTCCTCGTGGGTGCCGCCCTCGGCCGTGTTGATGGTGTTGGCGAAGGTGTGTACCGACTCGGTGTACGCCGAGCTCCACTGCATCGCGATCTCGACCGCGATCCCGTCAGCTTCTTCCTCGAAGTCGATCACCGATCCGTGAATCGCGTCTTTCGAGGCATTGATATACCGAACGAAGTCGGCGATTCCGCCCGCGTACTGGTATCGCGCGGACCGGGGTTCCGACGGCCGCTCATCCACGATGGAGATGGCCAGGTTCTTGTTCAGGAAGGCCATCTCCTGCAGCCGCCTGGACAGCGTCTCGTAGGACCACTCGGTGGTCTCGAAGATCGCGTCGTCCGGCCAGAACGTGATGGTGGTACCGGTGTCGGCGGCGGACGCGCCACGGACCAGCGGGCCCATCGGGTCACCGCGCTCGTAGCCTTGCGTCCAGACATACCCGTCCCGGTGGACCTCCACCTCGAGCATCATCGACAGGGCGTTCACCACGGACACGCCGACGCCGTGCAGGCCGCCGGACACAGCGTAGGACTGACCGTCGAACTTGCCGCCGGCGTGCAGCGTGGTCATCACGACCTCAACGGCCGGGCGGTGCTCGATCGGGTGCTCGTCCACAGGGATGCCGCGGCCGTTGTCGTACACCCGGACTCCGCCGTCGGACAGCAGCGTCACGTCGATGGTGTCGCAGAAACCGGCCAGCGCCTCGTCTACCGCGTTGTCCACAACCTCGTAGACGAGGTGATGCAATCCGCGTTCGCCGGTCGAGCCGATGTACATTCCGGGACGCTTGCGGACGGCCTCAAGGCCCTCGAGTACCGTGATCGAGCCTGCATCGTAGGACAAACCGAACTCCATCCTGCATGAGAAGCGCGTGGCCCAGCCCCCCACGATGTGGCCTTCCTTGCGCTAATTCATTTTACCTGTACGTACCGACAGCCAGGGTCGTGTTGCCCCACGTGTCGGGTTAGCCGTACGTATCTCCGGGGCCCTTGCTGCCGGGCACCCGCCATCCGCCGCGCTGCCGCGGGGGCGCCGGCCCGCGGACCTTGACCCGCCGGACGGACCCGTCGCCGAGCTCGGTGTTGAGCCGCTTGACGAGCACCGGGGCGAGCAGCCGGACCTGGGTCGCCCAGGCGGTCGAGTCGGCCGTCACGGCCAGCTCGCCGTCGGCGAAGCTGTCCGGCCGGGTGTGCGCGGCCAGGTCCGCGCCGACGATCTCGGCCCACCGGCCGAACACCGAGCCCATCGCCGCCCGCTGCTGCCAGCCTTCGGTGTCGAGCAACCCGCCGATCGCGCTGGCCAGCGGCTGCGGGTCCTCCCGGCGGGGGCGCCCGCGACCGGCCGGGGCGCGCCCTCCCGGCGCCGGCGAGTCCGCCCGGGAGGGGGCGGATACCCCGGACCGTTCGGGATCAATGGATCCGTCCGGCCGGGCCAGGCCTGCTGGCCGGTCACCACGGGCCCGCGCGTCCGCCCTGGCTACGGTCAGTGCCTCGACCGCCAGCCGGGAGCGGTCCGCGGCGCTAGCCGTCACCGGCGACCACGCCCGCACGGACCGTGTACCGCGCGCCGGCCAGCACCGCGGGGATGTCGGCGGGCACCGCGGCGGTGATCAGGACCTGCTCGGCCCCGGCCACCAGCCCGGCCAGCCGGTCCCTGCGGCCCGTGTCGAGCTCGGCGAACACGTCGTCGAGGATCAGCACCGGGTCCTCGCGGCCCTCCCGGAGCAGCGCGAAGCTGGCCAGCCGCAGCGCGAGCGCGAGCGACCAGGATTCACCGTGGCTGGCGTACCCGCGGGCGGGCAGGCCGCCGACGGCCAGCTCGAGCTCGTCCCGGTGCGGGCCGACCAGGCAGACGCCCCGGTCGAGCTCGCTGGCCCGGACCCCGGACAGCGCCTTGAGCAGTGCCGTCTCCAGAGCGCCGATTTCGTCGAACTCATCACTATTTTCCAACGCTGAGCTGCGGTAATTCATTCCCGACGCCTCGCCTGCCGGACCGCCGGAGACCGCCTCGTAAGCCGCGGTCAGGTGCGGCCGCAGCGCGGCGACCAGGCGCATCCGGCCGGCCAGCAGCGGTGCGCCGGCCCGGGCCAGCTGCGCGTCCCAGGCGTCCAGGGTGGAGGTCATCGCCTCGCGGGCCGCACCGCGCAGGTTTCCCTTGGACCCGGCCGACTTGAGCAGCGCGGTGCGCTGCTTGAGCACCCGCTCGTAGTCGGCGCGGACGCCGGCGTAGCGCGGCGCGGTGGCGGTCAGCAGCTCGTCGAGGAACCGCCGCCGCTCGCCGGGATCGCCCTTGACCAGGGCGAGGTCCTCGGGGGCGAACAGCACCGTGCTCAGCGCGCCGAGGACGTCCCGCGGCCGCGGCATCGGTGCCCGGTTCAGCCTGACCCGGTTGGCCCGGCCGGGGTTGAGCTCGATCTCTATCAGCGTGCTGCCCTGCGTCCCGGTCACCGCGGCGCGCAGCACGGCCCGGTCAGCGCCGCGCCGGACCAGCGGCGCGTCCGTGGCTACCCGGTGGCTACCCAGCGTGGACAGGTAGCCGATCGCCTCGACCAGGTTCGTCTTGCCTTCCCCGTTCGGGCCGCTGAACGTGGTCACGCCCGGCCCGAGCTCGAGGCTGATCTCGGGATAGGACCTGAAGTCGGTCAGCGCGAGCCGGGTCAGATGCACACACCGAGCGTACGACCCTCAGCCAGCGCCGCGGATGGGCATGAGCACGTAGCGGTAATCGGGGTCTGAATCGCTCTTGCCGGTGACGACGGCGGGCTTGGTGGGCGAGGTGAACGAGATCCGGGCCATGTCCGAGTCGATCGCGCCGATACCGTCCAGCAGGTACTGCGGGTTGAAGGCGATCTGCAGGTCCTCGCCGTCGAACGCCGCCTCGAGGACCTCTACCGCCTGCGCGTCTTCCGAGGCGCCGGCCTCGAGCACCAGCTGCCCGGCGCTGAACGCCAGGCGCACCGGGGTGTTGCGCTCGGCCACCAGCGCCACCCGCTTGACCGCTTCGGCGAACGGGGCGGCGGGGAGTTCGGCGGTCGCGCTGAACTCGCTCGGCAGCAGCGACTGGTACTTGGGGTACTCACCGGACAGCAGCCGGGTCGTGGTCTGCCGGCCGGCCCCGGCGAACCCGATCAGGCTGTCGCCGCCGAGCGAGATCGCTACCTCCGCACCGGAGGTCAGGGCCCGCGCCGTGTCGCCGAGCACGCGCGCGGGAACCAGAACAGCGGTGTTGAGGTCCGGCTGCGCCGGGTTCCAGCGCAGCTCGCGGACTGCCAGCCGGTACCGGTCGGTGGCGACCAGGGTGAGCCTGTCGCCGGAGATCTCGATCCTGATGCCGGTCAGCGCGGGCAGCGTGTCGTCCCGCCCGGCCGCGATGGCGACCTGGGCGATGGCCGAGGCCAGCGCGTCGCTGCCCACCGAACCGGTGAGCGGCGGCATGTCGGGCAGCGTCGGGTATTCCTCCTCCGGCAGCAGGACCAGGGTGAAGGTGGCACTGCCGCACTTCAGGGTGGCGCGCGTTCCGTCGGTGGCCAGGTCGACCGGCTTGGCGGGCAGCGACCGCACGATCTCGGCCAGCAGCCGGCCTGACACCAGCACCGCGCCTTCGTCGTCGGTGATCACCGGCACGGTGGCCTGCGCGGAAACCTCGTAGTCGAACGTGGAGAGGGTGAGTTCGGCCCCCGCGAGCAGGCGCATCCCGGCCAGCACGGGGGCGGTCGGACGGGCCGGCAGGGCACGCGCGGTCCAGGCCACGGCATCGGCCAGATGATCGCGCTCAACCTGAAGCTTCACGGGAACTGCCTCCTGGTATGGGTCCGTGGAGAATACAGGGTGTCGGTGTGCGCGGAAGCGGGTATGGCCGTGGTGGCCGTCGGCCCCCCGGGTTTCCTCGTCTCAGTGCACACAGGGCCTACTTGGTGTTGTTCTTTTCTTATTGAGAGAACCGTCATAGTCATAGGTGCGGTGGATTCTGGGGAGAACCCTCTTCCCGCAGGTCAGCGGTCATTTTCTGCGCACAGGGCATGTGCCTGGCCAGGGGACGGAGGGACCTGCCCTGTGGCCGCCGGATGGTGCCGAACGGGCTTGCCACTAGTTGTCCCCCGGTTATCCGAAACTCTTCCACAATGTTGTCCACAAACTGTGCGCATAGCGAGCGATCGCCGCATCAACTCGTTCGCGCCTGCTGCTTGATGCGGTTGGTTAGCTCGGTGACCTGCGTATAGATCGACCGGCGTTCCGCCATCAGGGAGCGGATCTTCCGGTCGGCGTTGATGACGGTGGTGTGGTCGCGGCCGCCGAACTGCTGGCCGATCTTGGGCAGCGACAGATCGGTGAGCTCGCGGCACAGGTACATGGCGATATGCCGGGCCGTGACGAGGACCCGCGACCTGGACGTCCCGCACAGGTCGTCGATGGAAAGCCCGAAGTAGGACGCGGTCTGGCCCATGATCGTCGCCGCGGTGATCTGGGGCCCCTGGGCCTCGGGGATGAGGTCCTTGAGCACGATCTCGGCGAGCTGGAGGTCGACCGACTGGCGGTTCAGGCTGGCGAAGGCCGTCACCCGGATCAGGGCGCCCTCCAGCTCCCTGATGTTGGTGGAGATCCGGCTGGCGATGTACTCCAATACCTCGGGTGGCGCGTTCAGGCCCTCCTGGATGGCCTTGCGGCGCAGGATCGCGATGCGGGTCTCCAGCTCGGGCGGCTGGACGTCGGTCAGCAGCCCCCACTCGAACCGGCTGCGCAGCCGGTCCTCCAGCGTGACCAGCCGCTTGGGGGCGCGGTCGCTGGAGATGACGATCTGCTTGCTGGCGTTGTGCAGGGTGTTGAAGGTGTGGAAGAACTCTTCCTGCGTGCCTTCCTTGTTCTCCAGGAACTGGATGTCGTCGACCAGCAGCACGTCGACGTCGCGGTAGCGGCGGCGGAAGCCGTCCTGCTTGCCGTCCCTGATCATGTTGATGAAGTCGTTGGTGAACTCCTCCGAGCTGACGTACCTGACCTTCAGGCCGGAGTACAAGGTCTGCGCGTAATGCCCGATCGCGTGCAGCAGGTGGGTCTTGCCCAGCCCGGAGTCGCCGTAGACGAACAGCGGGTTGTACGCCTTGGCCGGCGCCTCGGCGACCGCGACCGCGGCCGCGTGCGCGAACCGGTTGCTCGAGCCGATGACGAACGTCTCGAACGTGTACTTGGAGTTCAGCCGGGTGCCGCCGAGCCTGGCGGCAGGCTGGATCCCGCCCGGCCCTCCGGGACGGCCCTGATCGTGGCGGGCGTGCTCGCCGGCGTCGTGCATCCCGCCGTCGTGGGCCGGGTGCGCGTGCGGCGCCGCGGACCGCGGGCCGAGGTCACCCTCGGCGACCTGAGGTTCGGCCAGTCCCTGCAGCCCCACCCCGTGCAGGCCGACCCCCGGCAGGCCCATGTCCTGAAGGCGCGGGGCCGGCGGCTCCGCCGTTCCCGGGCCGAGGTCCTGGCCCGGCCCGGATCCGGGCATCGCGGCCTGGGGCGCCGGGTCGACGGTGACGGCCAGCTGGATGTCGCGGCCGAGCTGCTGGGACAGGGCCTGGGTGACCAGCGCGCGCAGCCGCGTCTCCAGCTGTTCCTTGACGAACTCGTTCGGCGTCGCGATGAGGGCGGTGTTCTCCACCAGGCCGAGCGGCCGGGTGAGTTTCAGCCAGGCCCGCTGGTGCGGCTGGATCTGCAAGTCGGCCAGCCCGTCGAGGGATCGTGCCCATACTTCTGCCAGGTCCGAATGTGCCACCTGTGCGCTCCCCTCGCATCCCCACGTCGCGAGCCGCGCTCACGATCCACAAAGCAATCCACATGTTGTGCACGTGGCATCCCCGCTGCATACCGTGACTGCGGCAGCATGGGGATAGTAGCTTTCCACAGCCTAAGTCGCCACAGCGGGGCACGCCTGGCAAACGGCGGGGTTCCAGATGGTAGCCTGTGGTGAATCCGAGAACCGCACGCCGTTCGAGCGTGCCCGCGACATGATCCCTACCTGGAGCTCCAGTGAGTAAGCGCACGTTCCAGCCGAACAATCGGCGCCGCGCGAGGACGCATGGTTTCCGGCTGCGCATGCGCACCCGCGCCGGGCGCGCCATCATCGCCGCCCGCAGGCGCAAGGGCCGCGACCAGCTGAGCGCCTGATCCTGCCGCCCCAGTCCCGGATGCGCCGCGGCGCGGAGTTCACGCTGGCCGTACGCACCGGAACCCGCGCGGGCCGGCCCCTGATGGTCGGTCACCTGCTGGTCCGCCAGGACGTTCGGCACCAGCAGGAGCCAGCCAGGGTAGGATTTGTGGTGAGCCGGGCGGTTGGCCCGGCGGTCACCAGGAACCGCGTCAAGCGGCGGCTTCGCGCGCTTATGCGCGGGTACCTTCAGTCGCTGCCTGACGGTAGCCTTCTTGTGGTGCGCGCGAACGCCGCGGCCGCGCACGCAAGCCATCCGGATCTCGCCGCAGATCTGGACTCGGTGATCAGCAGGTTGCTGCGGCGGCAGGTTGGGACGCGCGTCGGTAATGCCAGCAATAGACACTGAACAGGATCCGGTCCGCACCGCGCCAGGTAAAGGTACGGTGCCGGCCCGGCTGCTGATGCTCCCCATCGCGGGATACCGGCGGTTCATCAGCCCGCTGCTCGGGCCGCGCTGCCGGTTCGCGCCGTCCTGCAGTGAATACGCCCTTACCGCCCTGTCCGAACACGGCGCGGCCCGCGGGCTCTGGCTCGCGGTGGCGCGTATCGCCCGGTGCCATCCCTTCCATCCCGGCGGCTATGATCCGGTGCCGGCCAGGAAACCCAAGGTCGCGAGGAGCTAGCAGGTGAGTATCCTTAACCCGCTGAATGACTTGGTGGCATGGGTCATCATGCGGTTGCACGCCGGCCTCGGCGCGATCTTCGGCCCGGACTCCGGATGGGCCTGGGGCCTGTCCATCGTGTTCCTGGTCATGATCATCCGGCTGTGCCTGGTGCCGCTGTTCGTCAAGCAGGTGAACGCCCAGCGGAAGATGGCCCAGCACGCCCCGCAGCTGCAGGAAATCCGGAAGAAGTACAAGAACGACAAGCAGCGTCTCAACGAAGAGACGATGAAGTACTACAAGGAAAACGGGGTCAACCCGCTGGCGGGCTGCCTGCCGATGATCCCGCAGCTGATCATTTTCTTCTCGTTGTTCAGCGTGCTGCGGTTCATCGCCGACTGGAAGCCGGGCGCCCCGCTCCAGTACGGGTTCACCGAAACGGTGGCGCTGAGCGCGAAGCATACGACCATCTTCGGCGTTCACCTCTACGACAAGCTGCTGTTCCGGACCGCTGGCTCGCCGCCGCTGTCCACGCACGTGGTAGTCGTGATCGTGCTCACGGTGGTGCTGAGCGCGACGACGACGTTCATGACCGTCCGGCAGAGCGCCAAGCGCGGGCTCATGCAGACCAGCGTGGACCCGAGCAACCCGATGGCCCAGTCGCAGAAGTTCATGCAGTACATCGTGCCGTTCTTCTCGCTGACCGGGCTGTACTGGCAGTACGGCCTGGTGCTCTACTGGGTAACGACCAACCTGTGGACGCTGGGCCAGCAGTACATCATGTTCAGGAACTGGGACCCCCAGCCGGTCGGCGCCGCGGGCGCGGTGGCCGGCGCGGCCACCGGTGGCGCGGCGAAGACGGGGCAGAACTCGGCCCGGCCTGCCACATCGGGGACCGGTACATCGCGGACCGGTACATCGCGGCAGGGCTCGGCGCGCCCGGCTGCGGGTGCCAAGACCTCAGCGGGTGCCAAGACCTCAGGGGGTGCCAGGACGGCAGCAGGCGCCAAGACAGCAGCCGGAGCCGGGGGTGCCAAGGCGGCGGCCAGCGGCGCGCGCAACGGCACGGCGAGCGGCCGGCAGACGGCCGCCTCGGGGTCGGCTTCGGCCCGGGCCAAGGGTGCTACCGCATCGGGTTCCGGCTCGACCGGAAGCGCGCGGACAGGCACGGCGCGAACCGGGACGGCGTCCCGCCCGGCGACTACCGGTTCCCCCCCGGCCAGCGGGCAGAACGGCACGGGAATGCGCGGGCTGCTGCGACTAGGCCGGTCGAAAGCCGAACCCGAGCCCCAGGACGATGTGCCCGCCGCTAAGGTGGTGCGGCAGCAACCGGTGCGGCAGGCGAAAAGCAAGCGGTCGGGCAAGCGGTGACGGGAACGCCAATCACCGTGAGCGTGATGCGAGACCGACTGTGAGTGCAGGCCTTCTGCAGGGGATCAGGGTTTCGTCCTCCCGTGGCCAGCACAGCCTGCCCAAGCAGTCGGTGCAGGTCGCACGGACAGCAACCGCAGCGGGTTCTTGCCTAACGCGAACTTTTGCACAGACACAGTGGGAGGTCCGGTCGTGAGCCAGCAGGACGTGGAGGTCACCGACGCGGAGGAAGCCCTCAACGGAACCGAGGACGGCCAGGACGCCGGCGCCGACGCCAGTACCCAGCTGAGCGACCTCGAGCTCGAGGGAGACATCGCCGCGGACTACGTAGAAGGCCTGCTGGACATCGCGGACCTCGATGGCGACATCGACATGGATGTCGAGGGCGACCGGGCGATCGTGTCGGTCGTCGGCGCGACGCTGGACGAGCTGGTCGGTGACGACGGTGCGGTCCTGGAGGCGCTTCAGGAGCTGACCAGGCTCGCCGTGCACCGGCAGACCGGTAACCGGGCCCGGCTGATGCTCGACATCGGCGGCTACCGGGCCCGCCGTCGCGCCGAGCTGGCGGACTACGGCCAGAGCGTGGCCGAGGAGGTCGCGCGCACCGGCGAGCCGAAGACCCTGGCCGCCATGACGCCGTTCGAGCGGAAGATCGTGCACGACGCAGTGGCCGCGGTCGGCCAGCGTAGCGAGTCGGAGGGCGAGGAGCCGAACCGGCGAGTGGTGGTCTACCCGGCGCAGTGACGCCCGAATGGTAGATAGTCACGATTTCGATAACCGGGATCTTGCTGGCATGAATATCGATACTGATTTCGGCGAAGATGATGACCCGGCGGCGGGGGCGCCGCGTGATGCACTGTCGCCTGGTGCCCCGCCGCCTCCCCCGGCCGCGGCGGAGGTGTTCGGGCCCGCGCTTGACAAGGCCCGCGCCTTTGCCGGCATGCTCGCTACCCGCGGGGTCGAATGGGGCCTGATCGGGCCGCAGGAGGTGGCCCGGCTGTGGGACCGGCACCTGCTGAACTGTGCCGTGGTGGCGGAGCTCATCGGCGGCCGGTACCGAACCCTGGTGGATATCGGTTCCGGCGCGGGCCTGCCCGGCATCGTGCTGGCTATGATGCGGCCGGAACTGAGCGTCACCCTGCTCGAGCCGATGGAGCGGCGCTGCCGGTTCCTGTCCGGAGGCGTGGCGGAGCTCGGCCTGGCCAACGCCAGCGTGCTGCGCGGACGCGCCGAGGATGCCACCCTGCGCGCCGACGTGGCCACGGCACGGGCGGTGGCACCGCTGGACCGGCTGGCTGAATTGGCGGTGCGCGTGGTTCGGCCGGGTGGCCTGGTGCTTGCGATCAAGGGGCAGGCAGCCGACGCCGAACTGAGAAAGGCCCGCCCGGTGCTGCGGCGAATTGGTGCTCGCGGCGCCAAGGTTGTGCGGGTGGGGCAAGGTAAGGTCGATCCTGCGACTACCGTCGTGCGGTTCTTCGCTACATGAGGCAGGGCATTAGGTGGCGCTCAGCTATTACCCGCCGGGCACGGCCAATCCATCGGCGGCGGCCCGGAGCGCGGTCCCTGGAGCCGGCCTCGGCTGGCCGGGCGGAGCGCTGACCTTCCGGGCGCACAGCGCCGTGCCGGCCAGCGCGGTCAAGATCGGTGGCCTGGGCTGGCCGGGGAATCCGGGACCGGTTACGTCGGTATCCATCACGTCGGTGCCCAGCATGTCAGGGCCCACCATGTCAGAGCAGAGTTCGGGTCAGGGATCGAGAGGCGTTCAGGTGAACGAGGCAAGGTCTGAAGCCGATGGTGGCGAGGTTCGCGGGACCGTCCGGTCCGGGACCGGCACCCAGCGCCCGGACCAGGCGGCAACGGCGGTTTCACGTAAAACCAGCCCTGTGGTCGTCCCCGATATCCCGCCGGATCCGGCGGACACTCCGATCGCCCGGGCCGCGGAGGCGGCCGTCGGGGTCCGCGGCGGCGGCCAGCGCTGGCCGCGACCGCCGCGTTGCCGGATCATGACCATCGCCAACCAGAAGGGCGGCGTCGGCAAGACGACCACCGCGGTGAACCTGGCCGCCAGCCTGGCCCAGCACGGCTCGCGCGTCCTTGTGGTCGACCTCGACCCGCAGGGCAACGCGTCGACCGCACTGGACGTGGCGCACCATATCGGTGTCCCTTCCGTGTACGACGTTCTGGTCGATGACCGGCCGCTGGCCGAGGTTGTCCGGCCGGCCGGGGAGATGACCGGCCTGTACTGCGCACCCGCCACCATCGACCTGGCCGGGGCAGAGATCGAACTGGTCCCGGTGGTGGCCAGGGAACTGCGGCTGGCCCGGGCGCTGAAGGCGTACGACATGTCAGACCTGGATTACGTCCTGGTCGACTGCCCTCCATCGCTCGGCCTGCTGACCTTGAACGCGCTGGTGGCCGCCGAGGAGGTACTGCTGCCGATCCAGTGCGAGTACTACGCTCTCGAGGGTGTCCAGCAGTTGCTGAACACGGCCGAACTGGTGCGGGTCAACTTCAACCCGGGACTGCATGTCTCCACCGTGCTGCTGACGATGTACGACGGCCGTACCCGGCTCGCGTCCGATGTGGCCGACGACGTGCGCGCGCACTTCGGTGCCTCGGTCCTGAGCACTATCATCCCGAGGAGCGTCCGGGTATCCGAAGCACCGAGCCGCGGCCAGTCGGTGATCAGCTACGACCCGGCCTCGAGCGGCGCGATCGCGTACACCGAAGCCGCGCACGAGCTGGCGCTGCAGTCGGTGGGCGCACGCTAGGGCGGCTGGAACGGCACGGCGAGATCGGGAGAAGGCAGTGGCTCAGCAAAGGCGCGGACTAGGCCGGGGACTCGGCGCGCTCATCCAGGAGTCGCCGCGCCCGGCCGACAGTGATGTCGCGCGCGGACCGGACTCCGCCGCGCATGCGACCGGATCCGCTGATTCGGCGGCTGTGCCGGTAGAGGTCCTGGGTGCTCACTACCGGGAGATCGAGGTCTCGGCGATCACGCCGAACCCCCGGCAGCCACGGCGGACCTTCGACGAAGAGGCCCTGGACGAGCTCGCGGAATCGATCCGCGAGGTCGGCCTGCTGCAGCCAGTGGTCGTCCGTGCGGCCGGGCCCGGCCGGTATGAGCTCATCATGGGCGAGCGGCGGTGGCGGGCCAGCCAGCGCGCCGGACTGACCGAGATCGGCGCGATCGTCAAGCAGACCCAGGACAACGAGCTCCTCCGGGATGCCCTGATCGAGAACCTGCACCGTCAGCAACTCGATCCGCTCGAAGAGGCCGCCGCGTACCAGCAGCTCCTTGACGATTTCGGCGCCACCCACGAGGAACTGGCGCGCAAGATAGGCCGATCCCGACCGCACATCAGCAACACCCTGCGGTTGCTGAACCTGCCGCCGGCCGTCCAGAAGCGGGTGGCCGCGGGCGTGCTCAGTGCCGGCCACGCCCGGGCTCTGCTCAGCCTGGATAATCCCGAAGCGCAAGAGCGCCTGGCCCTCCGTATCGTGGCCGAAGGCTTGTCGGTCCGCGCCGTCGAGGAGATCGTCGCGGTCGGTTCCGACGATTCGCCACCGCGCCGCGCGGTACGCACCGGCGTCAAGTCGCCGACCGCACCCGGCCTGCGCCACCTGGCCGACCGCCTCTCCGATCTGTTCGAGACCCGGGTCAAGGTGGAACTGGGGCAGCGCAAGGGGAAGATCGTCGTCGAGTTCGCCACGATCGATGACCTGGAACGGATCGTAAAGGTCATGAACCCGGCTGCGTCCGAGCAGGAGCCCGCCGAGTAGCAGGCAGCGCGACCACCAGCGCCTGACTATCCCACGCTGGTCCCGCCGCGCCAGCCCACCCCGCTTCGGACCACCCCGCGCCGGACCCGCGTCGGCTCACCCCCGCGCCGGACCCCCCGTTGTTTCACGGGAAACATCGGTGGGATCCGGCTACGAGCCTGCCGTCGATCGAATGTCGCCGAGAAAGGCGTCCACGTCGGCCTCAGTGGTGTCGAAGGCGGTCATCCAGCGGACCACGTTGTCCCCCTCATCCCAGACATGGAACGTCCAGTTCTCCTGGAGAGCCGTGATGTGGCGGGGGTGAAGCCGGGCGAAGACGGCATTGGCCTGGACAGGATGGACGATCTCGATGCCGTCGACGGCGGCCGCGCCTTCGGCGAGAAGCCGGGCCATGGCGTTGGCATGAGAGGCGTTGATGCGCCACAGGTCGTCGTGAAGGAGCGCATTGAACTGGGCGGCCACGAAACGCAGCTTGGAGGTGAGCTGGAGCAGTTGCTTACGCAGGTACGGCGCATCAGCGGACAGGGTCGGCCGCATCACGATCAGGGCCTCGGCACCCATCGCGCCGTTCTTGGTGCCGCCGAAGCTGAGCGCATCCGCGCATTCGGCCAGTTCCGCCAGCGAGCAGTCCAGCGAGGCGGCCGCATTGGCCAGCCGGGCCCCGTCCAGGTACAGGCGGAGGTCGCTGGCGTGGCAGAAGTCGGCGATCTTCCGCATCTCGGCGAGCGTGTAGCAGGTGCCGAGTTCGGTCGACTGGGTGAGGGCGACCACGCCCGGCTGAGAGCGGTGATCGTCGCCGCGTCCGGACAGTTTCTCCGCGATGAGCTCCGGGGTGATCTTCCCGTCCGCCGTCGGCACGGTGAGGAGCTTGGTGCCGACCAGTTGCTCCGGTGCGCCGCACTCGTCCGTGTTAATGTGCGCGGACTCGGCGCAGATGACCGCCTCGTGCCGCCGCAGCAGCAGGCTCAGCCCGAGGACATTGGCGCCGCTGCCGTTCAGCACCAGGAAGGCATCGTCGGCGCCGAAGGCCTCGCGCAGCCCGGCGGTGGCTTCCCCGGTCCGCACGTCGGCGCCGTAGGCAACCGCGTCGCCCGGGTTCGCGTCCGCGATCGCGCGCAAGACCGCCGGATGAACGCCCGCATGGTTGTCACTGCCGAAGCTCTTGGGAAATGTCATGCCCACGAGCCTAAGACCCCGGGTGTCAGGCTCGGACAGCAGTCGGTCCTATGGCACGATCATCCGCCGGGCCGCGCCCCCGGCCCGACCAGCGCCACGGGACACCTGCCGGACGCACTGGAACCCGGCTTCCACGTCGTCAGAACGCACTGGATCCGGGGTTCATGGCGTTTCGGCTGGCTCGGCTCGGCTGGCTCGGCGCCCGGACCGCGATGCGGATGGCGCCGGTGTGTCCTGAGGGCTCAGGCGCCGCGGGCGGCCGCTTGCTCGAGCAGGCGGACGCAGGTGCGGCCGAACGGATGACCCGATGCCTCGAGCGCCAGCGGCAGCGTGCTCGTCTCGGTCATCCCGGGGGCGACGTTGACCTCCAGGAACCATGGCGTGCCGTCGGCGTCCACGATGAGGTCGGTCCGGGACAGGTCACGCAGGCCGAGCACGGTGTGCGCGGCGATCGCGATCCTCGCCACGTCGTCCGCGACCGCGGCGGGCAGCCGGGCCGGAACGTAGAACTCGGTCTTGCCCGCGGTGTACCGGGCCGCGTAGTCGTATTCGCCTTCGCCGGGGACGATCTCCACCGCGGGCAGCGCCTGCGGGCCCTGGCCGAGGTCGATCACGCCCACCGCCACCTCAGTACCGGAGATGAACCTCTCGATCAGCGCGGTGTCGCCATAGGCGAAGCAACTCAGCACCGCGGCCGGCAGGTCCGCGGCGGTGCGGACCGCCCCGGCGCCCAGGGCTGAGCCGCCACGGGAGGGCTTGACGTACAGCGGCAGCCCGAGCCTGGCCACGATGAGGTCGATGACCGCGGCCGCGCCGAGGTCGTGGAAGGTTTCCCGTGGCAGGGTCACCGACGGTGGCGTGACCAGTCCCGCGGCCGCGGTCAGGGCCTTGGCCGTCGGCTTGTCGAAGGCCATCTGGCAGGCGCTGGCCACCGAGCCTACGTACGGCACGCCGAGCAGCCCAAGTACCTCCCTGATCGCGCCGTCCTCGCCGCAGACCCCGTGGATGGCCGGGAACACGGCGCTGGGCGGGTCGGCGCGCAGCATCGACAGCAGCGCCGCGTCGGCGTCCGCGACGACCGCGTGGATGCCGGCCTCGGCCAGGACGTCACGGACCCGGTCTCCGGACCGGAGCGAAACTTCCCGCTCGGGGGACAGGCCGCCGGCCAGGACGACAATGCGCTCTAGATCGCTCATGATTTTGAAAAACTGCCTTAACTAGGATACCGACATGGGTCCGAAGTCGTCCCGCAGCTGCATCTCGGTCTCGATCACCGCGGCGAGCCTGCGGATGCCCTCGCCAATGCGGTCCGGGTCGGGGAGCGAATAGCAGAGCCGGGCGTACTGGCCGCCCGAACCGTCCGCGTAGAAGCCCGTGCCGGGCACGTAGGCGACCCGGGACGAGATCGCCCGCGGCAGCATGGCCTTGGAGTTGATCCCGTCCGGCAGCCTGAGCCAGACGTAGAACCCGCCGGCCGGGCGGGTCCAGTGGCACTCGGACGGCAGCATCCCGGCCAGCGCGCGCAGCGTCGCGTCCCTGCGCTCCCGGTACAGCTCGCGGAAGTCCTTGACCTGCTCGTGCCAGGGCTGGGTATTCAGGTACTCGCGCACGGTCAGCTGCGAGAAGCTGGAGTGGCAGAGCACGGCCGACTCGGCGGCCAGGATCAGCTTCTCCCTGATGGCCGTCGGTGCGACGGCCCAGCCGACCCGGACGCCCGCGGCGAAGGTCTTGGAGAACGTGCCCAGGTACACCACCCCGTCGGCGTCGTCGGCCCGCAGCGCGCGCATCGGCTCACCGTCGAAACCGAGCAGGCCGTACGGGTTGTCCTCGACGACCAGCAGGCCCGCCCGGTGGCAGATGTCCAGGATGCGGTGCCGCCGTCCGGCGGCCAGGGTGACCCCGGCCGGGTTGTGGAAGTTCGGCACGGTGTAGAGGAACTTGGCCCGCCGCCCCGCCGCGGTGGTGCGCCGGATGGCCTCCTCGAGGGCCTCCGGGATCAGCCCGTCGTCGTCCATGGCCACGTGCACCACGTCGGCCTGGTAGGACGCGAAGGCGCCCAGCGCGCCCACGTAAGACGGAGCCTCGACCAGCACCACGTCGCCGGGATCGATGAAGATCCTGGCCATCAGGTCCAGGGCCTGCTGCGAGCCCACGGTGACCACGACCTCGTCGGGGTGGGCGCGGATTTCCTCCAGCGCCATGACATCGCAGATACGCTCCCGCAGCCCAGCGTCGCCCTGGGCGGTGCAGTACTGCAGCGCGGTCGCGCCCTGTCCGGCGATCAGCTGGCCGATCATGTCACCGACCACGTCGAGCGGAAGCGCGGCCACGTACGGCGAGCCGCCGGCCAGCGAGACGATCTCGGGCCGGGCGGCGACGGCGAACAGCGCCCTGATTTCCGAAGCCACCATGCCGACCGCCCGCTCGGCGTACTGGCCGACGTAACGGTCGATTCGTTGCGGCTGCGATATCGGCTGCTGTTCTGGTGTCACGGCCTCTCCCTATCTCCTCGGGGGGACGATCCCCCCCAGACCCCCCCTGCTCTTGGGGGGCTAGCCCGCCCCCCAAACCCCCTGGGGGAGGGCTGAAGCCCTCCAGGGCCCAGACCCGGCGGGGGCTAGGGCCCTCAATCCACTGGGGCTTGAGGCCCCAGTTGGGGCTCAAGGGGCGGACGGGGGGTTCTCGGGCCGGGTATCATGCCAGGATACGGGGTATCTCCCGGTAACGCTTGTGGATTCTGCCGGGGAAGCCGGGGAACAGGATGTCACGTCGTATCGTCAACATCACGCTGGATAATCTCGGCGACCTACCGCCGAAGTGCCGTAAATGTGTTTTCTGGGAACTTGACCCGGTCAGCCGGGCGCGGGCCGAGGAAGCCGGCGACCTGGAACTCGAGAAGGAGTCCTGGGTTTCTTCCGTGCTGCTCGAGTGGGGCAGCTGCGGCAAGATCGCTTATGTCGATGGCGCGCCCGCCGGGTACATGCTGTTCGCGCCGCCGCAGTACGTCCCCCGCTCGATTGCCTTTCCGACCAGCCCGGTGAGCGCGGACGCGGTCCTTTTCATGACCGCGCACCTGCTCAGCGAATTCGCCGGCGGCGGCATCGGCCGGATGCTCATCCAGGCCATGGCCAAGGACCTCACCCGGCGCGGCGTACGCGCCATCGAGGCCTTCGGCGACCGGCGCTGGGAGTCCCCGGCCTGCGTGCTCCCGGTGGATTACCTGCTCGCGGTGGGGTTCAAGACGGTGCGCCCGCACCACCACTACCCGCGGCTCCGGATGGAACTCAGGACCGTGCTGAGCTGGCGGGAGGATGTCGAGGTGGCGCTGGAACGGCTGCTCGGGTCCATGACGCCGACGACCCCCCAGGGTGCGCTACGGCCGGTATGACCGGCGCCGCGCAGGACCCTGAGGGGTCGTTAAATCCGTTCGGGTGCGAACAGGATCAAATATATTCGGCCAGCTCGCGGAGGATAGCCGACTTCGGCTTGGCCCCGACGATCTGCTTGACGACCTGCCCGCCGGAGAACACGTTCATGGTCGGAATGGCCATGATGCCGTAACGCTGCGATACCGCGGGATTCTCGTCGATGTTGAGCTTGACGACGGCGATCTTGTCCGCGTACTCGGTGGCGATCTCCTCGAGCACCGGGGCGACCATGCGGCACGGGCCACACCATTCGGCCCAGTAATCCACGATGACCGGCTTGTCGTTCTTCAGGACCTCCACCTCGAAGGTCTCGTCCGTCACGACCTTGGTCGCGCCCACTTGCGATCACACCCCTTTGACTTGCGATTAATAGTTTCTGCCCAGCTTGCGCTGTGTCTTGCCCAACGCTCACGGTCAGGTTTCCTTGCTGGCCAGCCAGCGCTCAGCGTCGAGCGCGGCCGCGCAGCCGGTGCCGGCGGCGGTGACGGCCTGCCGGTAGGTGCGGTCGACGACGTCGCCGGCCGCGAAGACGCCCTCGATGGCGGTGCGCGTCGATGGCTGGTCGACCAGCAGGTAGCCGTCGGGGTCGGTGGCGAGCTGCCCGGCGAACAGATCCGAGCGCGGGTCGTGGCCAATGGCCACGAAGACACCGGTCACCGGCAGCACCTGCTCGGTGCCGTCCTTGGTGCTCCTCAGCCGCAGGCCGGTGACTTTGTCGGATCCGAGGACCTCGACCACTTCGCTGTCCCACACGAACGTGATCTTCGGGTTGGCGAACGCCCGCTCCTGCATGATCTTCGAGGCGCGGAGCGTGTCGCGCCGGTGAATCACCGTCACCGACTTACCGAACCTGGTGAGGAACATCGCCTCTTCCATGGCCGAGTCGCCGCCGCCGATGACCGCGATGTCGTGGCCGCGGAAGAAGAACCCGTCACAGGTCGCGCACCAGGAGACCCCGTGGCCGCCCAGCTGCTTCTCGCCCGGCACGCCGAGCTCCTTGTACCGCGACCCGGTGGCGATGATCACGGCCTTGGCCAGGTAGGTCTCGCTCTCGGTCTTGACCACCTTGGGATCCGCGGTCAGGTCGACCGCGATGACGTCATCCGACAGCAGCTCAGCACCGAACCGCTCGGCCTGCTTGCGCATCGAGTCCATCAGCTCGGGGCCCATGACGGCGTCCGGGAAGCCCGGGAAGTTCTCCACGTCAGTGGTCTGCATGAGCGCGCCGCCGGCCGTGACCGAGCCCTCGAAGACCAAGGGCTTCAGCTCGGCGCGAGCCGCGTACAGTGCCGCCGTATAACCGGACGGGCCGGACCCGATGACGATGACGTTCCGGACTTCAGTCACCTCTGCCAACCGTTATCAACCCCTCATCTGACTGGCACTCCAGTGAACCGATACTAGGGCCCGGAGATTCCCGATGGGAGTATGGCCGTGGCGAGCACGTGACGATGAGTGTCCGAGCAGTCCGGGGCCGCTATCCAGGCGGTGTCCTCCACGCCGGTGCGGGCCACGACGAGGGTGGCCGGCCTGCCCTCGAAGCGGACGCTCTCGACCAGCTCCAGCGTATGGCCGTCGGCCAGCTTGGCTACGCAGCCGCGTAGCTGCGGAGGCGGGGTTTGCGTGCGGCGGGCCGAGGGCGGCACGAGCAGCAAGGTCCTGACCTGCTGCGCGAGGTTGGCGCGGGTGAGGTTCCGCTGGCCGGTCACGAGGGAGAAGTCGTCCCGCGCGATCCCCCGCGGCACCGCTCCTGCCTTGGAGGGCTCTGCGGCGGGCTCGTTGACGTGCCCGGCCGACTCGGCCCCGGCTGCGGCGCTCGCTGCGGTCCGCGCCGCACCGCCTGCCGTGGAAGAGGCGGCCGACGAGCTGGTCGAGCCGAGATCGAGCTGGCTCAGGCCGTAGCCGCCGGCGGCCAGCACGACGACAGCGGCCGCGGGCGCGAGTACTCGCAGAGCCAGCAGCCGGAAGCCGCGGTTGCCGCCCGGCCGCCGGGGCGCGGCGGATTCGCGTGTGCCGTCACCGCCCGCCCGTTCGGCCTGATCTAGTGCCGCCTCTCCCCGCTGCGCCGCATTTCTCTGGGCCACCTCGGCCGCGAGCGCCATGTCGAGCCGCTGGGCCACGCTGTCCGGCAGGGCCGGCACCGGGACCGAGGCGAGCAGCGAACGGACCCCGGCCAGCTGCTCGTCCAGGGCGGTGCAGCGCTCACAGTCGCCTAGGTGCGCGGTGATCCTGGCGCCGCGCCGGCCGGTGATGAGTCCCGCGCGGAACTCGGCCAGGACGTCGGTGTCCAGATGGGTCATCTGCCCCCTCATGCCGTGTCGCCTCCCTGCGCAGGTGAGACGCTCTGGTCGGCCGATCGGTTCCCTTGCAGGTGCGCGAGATGCGGCAGCAGCCGGGCCCGGGCCCTGGCGCAGCGGCTCTTTACCGTGCCCGGCGAGGTGTCCAGGATGGCGGCGGTGTCTGCCACCGAGAAGCCGAGCATGTCGACGAGCACGAGCGCGGCCCGTTGCTGCGGTGGCAGCAGCCGCAGCGCGGCGTCCACGTCCAGCCTGGTATCCGAGGTGCGCGCCGGATCACCGTCCTGCGCGACCAGGGCCTCGAACGCCTGCTCGTCCCCGGTCGACAGGGCGGGCCTGGCGGCGCGGCGGCGCAGCCGGTCCAGCGACGCGTTCACCACGATCCGGTGCAGCCACGTGGTGACGGCGGACTCGCCGCGGAAGTCGGCGGCGCGGCGGAACGCCGAGACCATGGCGTCCTGGAGCGCGTCGGCGGCCTCATCCGGATCGCACAGCGTGCGCAGCGCCACCGCCCACAGCCGGTCCCGGTGCCGCCGGAACAGCTCGCCGAACGCGTCGGCGTCCCCGGCCACGTGCCGGCGGAGCAGCTCATGGTCAGCTGGCGCGCCCTCGTCCGGCATGGCGCATCAGCCCGAGGTGAAGCCGCGCGCGGTGATGTTGTAGATCATCGTCTCGTATTTGCCCGGGCTGCCGGCCAGGGGCGGCAGGTCGGTGATCCAGATCAGCACGTAGCGGCCGGTGGCCTGCTTGGTCACGTTGAAGGTGGTACTGCCGTGGGCGGTGCTTGAGCTCTGCACGGGGGTGAACGTGCTCAGCGCCGCGGTACTGACCGTGTTGCTGTTGCCGACCTCGATCAGGACGTGGGCGCAGCAGCTGGTGCCGAACTGGACCGCCAGCTGGCTCAGCCGTACCGGCCTGCCCATGTCGAGGATCAGCCCGGTGCCCTTCTTCAGGTTCCCGAACTGATGACCGAGGTAGTAGCTGGTGTGCCAGAACGTGCTGGCGCTGCCGTCGATCGCCTGCGACGCGTCGGCGGGGTCATCGTCTTCGCTGCTGCCGAGCGGGTTGTAGACGGCTGCGCTGGCCGGCGTGAGCGGCACGGCGGCCGCCGCCGCGCTCTGCGACGGCGACGACGAATGCGTCCGGCTCGGCGCCGGGGCCGGCGAATGGTGCAGGCCGCGGCTGATCGACCAGGCGGCCACCCCGACCGCCGCCACGACCAGCGCGATCACGGTGGCGATGACGGCGCGGGCCGCAGCGGAGCGCTCACCCGGCGGCTTGCGGCCGCCGCCCGGCCGGCGGCGTGGCCCGGGGTGTGGTCCTGGATATGGCCCCGGGTGCGGCGGGGCATCCGGCGACGGGTACGGGTTGGTCGACCCGTCCGGCTGGTAGTGGTAGCCCGGCGCGGTCCGGGCTGGTCCGGCTGCGGTGGAGAACGGCAACGGCATCGGCGGGGCGGCACTGGCTAGGGCTTCGGCGAAGGTCGCCGCGGTGCTCAGCGCCGGCCCGTGCCGGTTCGGCTGCTGGAACAGCGCCCGGCAGGTCACCTCGTCGACGCCAGCGGGCACGCCCGCGGACACCTGACGCGGCGTGCACAGGCCGGAACCGTTCTCCGGCGCGGGCGGCAGTAGCCCAGGCGCGGAGCCGGGCTGGCCGGGCCAGTAGCCGGTCAGCGCGGCGTAGAGCAGCCGCGCCAGGTCCTGCGTGTCGGTGAGTTCCGGATCGTCCGCGCCGTCCTCGGACGCGGTCAGCGCCGGCTCGGCCAGCACGGCGTCGATGCCGAGCCCGGCGATCTTCACCCCGCCTCCTACCGTCCAGTGCAGGCAGGCCGGGTCCAGCCTGAGGTGCGCCAGGCCGATTTCATGCGCGGCCGCGATCGCCCGCGCTGCCTCCACCATCATCGCGGCCGCGCGGGCCGGATCGAGCGGGCCCTCGGAGAGCATGTCGAGCAGCGACTCCACGGCCACCCACTCCAGCACCACGTAGGCCAGCTCTTCGCCGTCCTCCACGTCGAACACCTGGGAGAAGCGCGGGTCGCCGAGTCGGCTCGCGGCCCGGGCGGCGGTCACCGTCTCGGTCACCCGGGGGAAACCGGTCGCGAACGTGAGCACGGTGACGGAACGGGCGAGGGTTTCGTCCGTGGCTTTCCAGTACGTCCAGCCGGTGCCCGAACTGACCTGGTCGACGAGACGGTAGCGTCCTGCCAGCCGGGTTCCGGGTTCCGACGTGTATGTGCTCATAGATTGCCACCCATGCTAATGCCGGCCCCTTAGTGTTGGCCTCCCCGGCTACCGAACCGTGCCGCGATCGTCTTCGTCAGGAATCCGAACTCGGCTACACGCAGTGACCTGGAACAGAGGGCGTACAGCGCGATCGCGCCGCCGCCGCCGACGACGGTGACCACGAGTCCGTAGGCCGGGCTGGGGTCATGCAGGACGCGGGCGGCGCCGGCCATGACCGCGAGCGCGAAGACGACGCCGGGCACGGTCGCCAGGTGCATCCGGGTCAGGCTCCGGGCGATCGCCCGCCCGTCCAGGCTGCCGACCCGGCGCAGCAGCAGCGCCCAGCCGGCGATCGTGGCGACCAGGTTCGCCAGCCCGTACGCGACGGCGAGCCCGGCCACCACCTGGGCCGCGGGCAGCAGCGACTGAGCGGTGAGCGCCGCGGCGATACCGAAGACCATGGTGAGGAAGCCGACGAAGGCGGCGGTCTTGCTGTCCTGGAACGAGTAGAAGACGCGCAGCTGGAGCTGGGTGAGCATGTACGGCACCAGGCCCAGGGCGAACAGGCCGAAGACCTCGCCCACGTACCTGGCGTGCGTCGCGGAGGTGCTGCCGTAGGAGAACAGCACCTCGGCCACCGGGCCGCCGAGCACGCCGAGGTAGATCGCGGCCGGCACCACGATCACCGAGGCCAGCCGGACGCCGATCGAGAAGTCGTCCCGGACCAGCGAATACCGGCGCGCGCTCGCGTGCTCGCTCATCCGGGGCAGCAGCGCGGTGATCACCGAGATGCCGACGATCGCGTACGGGAGCTGGAACAGCTGCCAGGCGATGGAATACGCCGAGTAACCGTTCACGCCGGCCGAGGCCGCGTTGGCCAGGATCTGGACGACCAGGTTGCCGGCCCACTGGGTGATCACGTACACCGACATCCAGCCGGCCATCCGGCCCATCTCGGACACCTCGCCGGGCCGGAACCCGAGCGTGGGCCGCCACCGGAACCCGGCCGCCCGCAGCGACGGGAACAGCGCCACGGTCTGCGCCACCACACCGAGCGTGGTGCCGATCCCGAGCAGCTGGACCCCGGCCGGGGAGATCGTCCACGGCTCCCGGTTGAGGCCCACCGTCATCACGTAGAGCCCGCCGACCACGATGACGACCAGGTTGTTGACGACCGGCGCCCACATCGGCGCGGCGAACCGGCCCCGGGTGTTCAGGATCGCCCCGATCAGCGAGCTCATCCCGTAGAAGAAGATCTGGGGAATGAACCAGTACGCCCACACCACCATCAGGTTGTGCTCGGCCGCCAGGTGCGGGTTCGGGCCGTGGATGGTGGGCGCGTACAGCGTGACCAGGGGGTCCGCCAGCAGCACGGCCACCACGGTGACCCCCAGCAGCGCCAGCGCGCCCAGGGTGAACATCCGCTGCGCGTAGGCCTCGCCCCGGTCCGGGTCGCGCCGGGCCGCCCGGACCAGCAGCGGTACCACCACGCTGGTGAAGATGCCGCCGAGCATCAGGTAGTAGACCGTGTTCGGCAGCGTGTTGGCGTTGTTGTAGGCGTTGCCGAGCGCTCCGATGCCGACCGCGTACACCAGGACGAGCGTGCGCAGGAAGCCGGTGGCCCGCGAGACCAGGGTGCCGACCGCCATTCCGGCGCTGGATCGGATCAGGCTGGAGCGCTGGGTCGGACCCGGGGTCCCGGCGTGCCGGGCGCCCGCCGCCGGGCGGCCCGGCCCGCGGGGCCCGCCGCCGGGCGGCCCGGCCGGCGTGGGCGTGAAGGTGGGCTGCGGGCGAGGCGGCTGGACGGGGGCGGTCCCGGCTGGACTAGCTGGATCAGGCGGGGCGTAGCCACTGGTCCTGGGGACCCGGCGCCATCCGGGCGGGCCGGGGGGAGGCGAGTGGTGCGGCCGGGTCGGCGGAGCCGGCCACGTGAGCGCGAGCGGCAGCGTCGTCTCGGCCGGGCTCGGGCCCCCACCCGGCATCAGGCCCTCGATCGGCGGCAGCGGATCAGGAGCGGCGTGCCGCCCCCGGCGCGAGGGTTCGCCGTCGTCCGGCCCTGGCTCGTCTGGTCCCGGCGGCTCCGGCCACGGCGGCTCCTGGCCGCCGTCAGGCGTCGTCGACCCAGCGTCGTGCATCGGCCAGGTCATCCGGTGCCTCCGTCGGGTGTCGCGCGCCGCTGGTGCCAGTGACGACGCTACCCGGTAGGCCGGCTTCCTCGCTGACGGGATTCGTGTCGTCGCGCAGCCGCCGGCGGACGGCGCGGTACAGCGAGGTGAGCACGAAGACGCCGATCGCGGCGCCGATGAGGAACAGGATCGCCCGGCCGTACCTGGTGGACAGAACGGTGAGCTTGGTCTCGGTGAACAGGAGCGGGGTCCCGTTCGCGCTGGTGAGGCTCAGCTTGATCTGGGTGGACCCCTGCGGCGCCGACCTGACCGGCAGCCGTACCGGAGACGACGGCGACTGCGGCGGGATCGTCACGACATCGGCGAAGTGGCCGATGGTCAGCTGTGAGGTCCGGCCGGGCGTATTGACCACGGTGGCCACCACCCGGACCCGGATGGCCTGGTGCAGTCCGTTCTCGATCGTCACCGGGACCAGCCCGGCGGCGCCGCCCATCGGTACCTGGGCCGAGCTGATGATCTTGACCTTGTTCTCCGCGGACGTGATGTAGTCGGACAGGCCGCGGGTCAGCGCCGCCCCTTGCGGTTGCCCGCCGCCCCGCCAGGCCGCCGACTGCGTGGCGAGCAGTGCCTCGTCCAGGGAGCGCGTGTACGCGGCCGCCGGCCGGTAGAGCATGGACTCGTACACGCCGAGCCTGGCGCCGACGACCCGCACCCTGCTCAGGTAGCCGCGGCTGAGCTCGTTCGCGCTCACCTTGCTGGCCGGCGGCGAGTGCCTGGGCACCGCACGTTCGGTATCCGCCGCCGAGCTCAGGCTGGTCAGCGGGGTCGGCGTCAGCCACGGGGTCGTCGCGGTCTCGCCGAGCAGGTCGCTGGCGAGCGCCTCCGACGGGCTCCAGCCACCCGGCGGGGCCACCACGATCGTGCGCCTGGAATCGGGTGCCTCGGCGGCGATCATCGCCGTCTCGGCCAGGAACCGCTGCCGGACGGCGAACTCGGTGCTCTTCGCCAGGGTGCCCGAGCTCGTGTTGCCGGCCCTGAGCACTTCGGTCAGGGTGTTGTCGGACAGCAGCACGTTCATCGGCAGGCCCGCGACCCGGAGCGAAGTGACCGCGTCGTCGGGCCGGAAGACGGCGTCGGCGTTGACGGGCGGCATCTGGCTGCTGTTCAGTACGACCGTGCTGACGTGCTCGATCGCGGCGAGGTTGGTGAGCAGGGACAGGTCGGCGGTCCCGCCGGGCGGCCAGGCGACATCATTCCTGAACGTCCCGGATGTCCTGGGCAGCACGCTGTCCGCCACGGCCTCGCCGGTCCGGTACGCGGTGGCGAGATTCCGGGTCAGGCCCTGATGGACCAGGGCTGACATGTCCACGTTGGCGTACGGCGTGAGCACCGTCGGCTGGTCCGGCGTGACCTTCCTGAGCCCGGCCAGCCAGCGCGCCGCGGCCGTGCTGGCCGGATAGCGGGCGGCCCCGGTGCAGGTCGGCTGGCCGCCCACCTGGTAGCGGCCGGTCATCGTGCTCACGTCGCCGAGCAGCGCCGGGTCGATGACCCAGGTCAGCTGGGCGCCGGGATGGCTCGCCCCGGCGTCGAGCAAGGCAGACAGGCGGCCGCCCTGGCCCAGATCGCCGGCCAGGTCATTGGTGGCCAGGGTGGCGGTGCACACCTTCTGCTGCGGCTGCCCGATGAGCGGCCAGAGCCAGGAGATCTTCAGCGGGCTGGCCAGGCCCGCCACCCGGGACCCGGGCCAGAACGGGAGCAGCGTCTGGTCGGCGGAGATCACGTTGCCCGAGAGGTCCTGCAGCTGGGCGGTCACCCCGTACACGCCGAAGCTCGCGATGCCCTGGGTGTCGGCCTGGAACGACGCGGTCCAGTGGGCGATGGCTCCGGGCGCCACACTGTCGGAGACGAAGAACGGGTTCCCGGCGGGTATCAGGTCGCTGGCCCCGCCGCGGGACACGTAGGCGTCCATTCTGTCCCGGGCGATGAAGTGGCTCGCCGAGGTGAACAGCCGCACGTTCAGACCGGCCTGCGTCTGGCGGGTGCCGTTGGTGACGGTGCCGGACAACCTGACCGTGGCGCCGGGCTTGGCGTACGACGGG
>Ga0081540_1000389_pt1 | contig 44066 bp, 30 predicted proteins | sample TabmetS2T1R1_FD_71024 | JGI IMG/M metagenome (GOLD analysis project Ga0081540, IMG submission 71024) | Tabebuia heterophylla rhizosphere microbial communities from the University of Puerto Rico - S2T1R1 | ecosystem: Host-associated > Plants > Roots > Rhizosphere ...
GGAAAACTTTTCATCCCGCAATCGAGGATCCGGTAGTGCGACTTTGATGACGTTGGAAGATCTTTAACCAATCCTTCGCCGTCGAAAGTTGCCGGTTCTCCTTTGTATTGGACGTGGTGGAAGACGGCGAACAAGCCTTCCTTTCCATCAATGATGTGCTCCGGACCCGAAAAACCTTCTCGCGCAAGAAGCGCACTTTCAGCACCCATGCGTCCCGCCCACGGATCAACCGTGTTTTTCATATTGGTCAATTTGCCGGCGGTGACCGCGCCCGGGCAAAACGTTCGTGACGCGCTGATTCCGATGGCTGACACCATTTGGTCCGGCGTGAGATTCAATACGCGGCCCGCGGCAACCGGCGCCGCAAAGGCGCTCAACGTGGCGTGGTGCCAGCCGTATTCGCGCACGCCGGGGCGCCCAATTTCGCAAAGACGCATTTCAATTTCGTAGGCAATGATCGTCGCCAGAATCAGATCTTTTCCGCTTAAGCCTTCGCTTTCACACAGGGCGAGCGGGGCCGCGATGAGATCGCTCGGATGACATGGATCGGCCTTCCAGTAGATGTCGTTGTAATCCATGGCCCGAATCATGTGACCATTCATGAACGCCGCGTCGACCGGATTTGTCTTGAAGCCGGAAACAAATGCAGTGGCTTTCCCGTTACCGCCCATGGCACGGTGATGCTTCAGCAAAATCTTTGCGTCCTCTTGCTGGCTGCCGCCCAGCGCGCAGCCGATGGAATCGAACCAGAACAATTTCGCTGCCTGGATCGCCTCCGGTGAAAGATGTTCGTATTTCAGTCCGCAAGCCCACTCAGCGATCGTGTAGGAAAGGAGACGTTTTGATTCGGTTGTTGGTCGTGACATTCTGGTTTCCTCTATTAAGATTTTGCCCACGAAACACACAAATTACGCTAAAACAAATCAAAGCTAACGAGTCCGACGGAAAGGCTCGTCTCCTCTTCTCCATTCAGCGGTCTTCTCTTGCTCATAGCTTGCAGCCTATGGCAAAACCAAAAGCATGAATCCGGAGAGTTTTTTCGGAGAGCTGAAGCGGCGCAATGTCATCCGCATGGCGGGACTCTATCTCGTCGGCGCATGGCTGGTGGTGCAAGTGGCCGGGACAGTGCTGCCAATGTTCAGAGCGCCCGAGTGGCTACCTCGCACCATCGTCGTTTTGCTGGCCATCGGGTTCGTTCCCGCCGTGATCTTTAGCTGGGTTTTCGAACTAACGCCGGAAGGCTTGAAGCGTGAGGAAGATGCGGCGCCCGAGCACTCGATCACTCCGCGGACGGGGCGACGGATGGACCGCATGATCATCGTCGTGCTGGTACTGGCGCTTGCTTATTTTGCGTTCGACAAGTTCGTGCTCACGCCCAGGCGCGAAGCTGCGCTTGCCGCCAGGGGCGCGCCTAACGAGTCAAAATCTGTCAGTTCCGAAAAATCGATCGCCGTGTTACCGCTGATGAATTCGACCGGGGATGCGGCTAACGAGTATTTCTCCGATGGCATGTCGGAGGAATTCATCTCCTCACTCTCGCGTTTGAAGGACCTGAAGGTCGTCGGGCGCACTTCGTCTTTTCAGTTCAAAGGCAAGACTGACAACAGCAAGACAATCGGCGAAAAGCTTGGCGTTTATTACCTGCTGGAAGGCAGCGTGCGTAAATCGGCCGACCGGGTGCGCATCGCAGTGGCGCTGATCAAAGCGGGAGACGGCGCCAATGTCTGGTCGGAAACCTACGATCGGGAACTGAAGGACATCTTCGCGGTGCAATCGGAGATTGCCGGTGCGGTAGCGAAGCAGCTCAGGGTTGCGCTGCTCGGGAATAACGGCCAGACCACGCAATTAACCACCGCGGCCACGCCTTCGAATCAAAATGTCCAGGCCTACAACGCGCTTTTGCAGGGTAATTTTTACTACAATCGCAGCACCACCGACGATATGCGCAAAGCGATCGGTTACTATAAGGAGGCGATTCGGCTCGACCCGAGTTACGCGCTCGCTTATGCCAAGCTGTCGCTCGCGTCCCACGAGTTGGCCGTCGGTTACGGCGGTATTCCGGTGCAAGAAACAGAGGAGGCGATTACGACGGCTCGCGCCTCGGCTCGAAGGGCGCTCGATCTCGATCCGAATCTCCCCGAGGCGCATATAGCACAAGGCTTGGTCTTGCTCGATTTCGATTTTAATCTCGCCGCCGCAGAAGCGGAATATCGTCGCGCCTTTGGGCTTGAGCCGCAAAACGCTCCGGCGGTTGCCAGTCTGGCTTCGCTGATAGCCAGACTTGGCCAACTCGACGAAGCAGTCGCGCTTCTGCAGCGAGCGATTGCGATCGATCCATTGCGCGCCACGCTCCATGGCAGTCTGGCGTTGGATCTCCTCTCGCTCGGCCGTTACGATGAGGCCGAGGCGGCTCTGCGCCATTCCATCGAATTGCAGCCGCATGCCGCCCAGGCTTACTACCGGTTGGCGGTCATTCAGATTTTGCGCGGCAAACCCGCAGCCGCGGTGGAATTGGCCAAGCAGGAAACTGATCCGTTCTGGCGCACTTATGCATTGGCACTGGCACACTTTGCCAACGGCGCTCGGGCCGAGGCCGACGCCGCCCTCAATAATTTGATCAAGGAAGACGCCGACGACGCCGCCAGCCAGATCGCCTCGGTCTATGCCCTGCGCAAAGAGCCGGACAAAATGTTCGAGTGGTTGGAGCACGCGTGGACCACGCACGACTCGGGTGTGATTGAGCTGCTGCAGAATCCTTTCCTGCGCGTGTACAAGGACGACCCGCGGTTCATCGCCTTCGCTCAAAAGATCGGGGTCATGCCGAAAGAGAAGCAATGAGTGACCACGATCTCCAGCTTGAGATCGGGCATGTCCTGTTTATCGACATTGTCGGTTATTCCAAACTCTTAATAGAAGAGCAGAAAGAGCGGCTCAAACAGCTGACCGAGATCGTGCTCGCCACCATGCCGGTGCGCGAAGCGACCGACCAACAACTTGTTAGGCTGCCGACCGGTGATGGCATGGCCCTGGTTTTCCGCCGCAGCGTAGAAGAACCCGCCCGATGTGCGCTGGAGATTGCCGAAGCGCTGCAAAGGCATCCAGAACTTCCGGTGCGGATGGGGATTCACAGCGGACCGGTGAGTGAAGTGACCGATGTGACCGGGCGCACCAACATCGCCGGTGCCGGCATCAACATGGCGCAACGGGTGATGGATTGCGGCGACGCCGGGCACATCCTTCTTTCGCAGCACGTGGCGGACGATCTGGTTCATCACCGACAATGGGCGTCGCGTCTGCGCGACCTGGGTGATTGCGAGGTCAAGCACGGTGTCCGGCTTCATCTGGTCAACCTCTATGCTGAACCGCTGGGCAACGCCGCGATTCCGAAAAAATTGGAGCAGAGCCGACCAAAGCCGGCGCGACGCAGTAGTGCCGGGTGGATCGCCACTCTCGTTCTTCTCGCTCTGCTCGCGGCCGGAGCGATTTATTATTTCACTCCCCGACGAGCCACGACGAAAGGCGCGGCGATCCACGAAAAATCAATCGCTGTCCTGCCGCTGATCAATTCCACCGGCGATCCGGCCAACGAGTATTTCTCCGACGGCATGTCGGAGGAATTCATTTCTACTCTCTCCCGTTTGCAGGACCTCAAGGTCATTGGGCGCACCTCCTCTTTTCAGTTCAAAGGCAAGACCGACGACAGCAAGACGATCGGCGAAAAGCTCGGAGTTTATTATCTGCTCGAAGGCAGCGTGCGGAAGTCGGCTGACCGGCTGCGCATTGCGGTGGCGCTGATCAAAGCGGGCGACGGTGCCAATGTCTGGTCGGAAACCTACGACCGGGAACTGAAGGACATTTTCGCGGTGCAATCGGAAATCGCCGGCGCGGTGGCGAAACAGCTAAAAGTTGCACTACTCGGGAATAACGGGCAAACCGCGCAGTTGGCGACCGCGGCCACGCCGTCTAATCAAAATGTCGAAGCCTACAACGTGCTTTTGCAGGGAAATTTTTATTTCAATCGCCAGAGCGCCGACGATGTGCGCAAAGCGATCGGTTACTACGAGGAGGCGATTCGGTTCGACCCGCGTTACGCGCTCGCTCATGCACAGCTGTCGAAGGCGGCCTGCAGTATCGCCGTTAATTTCACCGCTCCTTCGACGCAAGAAAGAGAAGAGCTGATTGCGCGAGCGCGCGCCTCGGCCCAAAGTGCGCTCGAGCTCGATCCGAATCTTCCCGAGGCGCATTCAGCACAGGGCGGGGTCCTGCTCAATCTGGATCTCAATCTCTTCGCCGCGGAAGCGGAACTTCACCGCGCTGTCGAGCTTGCGCCGCAGAATGCGCCAGCGGTGTCGAATCTAGCTCTGCTGCTGTCTAGACTTGGCCGACTCGACGAAGCGGTCGCGCTTATGCAGAAAGCGATTGCGATCGATCCGCTGCGCGCCGGTCTTCACTTGAACCTTGCCACGTATCTCATCCCGCTGGGCCGCTACGATGAGGCCGAGGCGGCGCTACGTAAGGCGATCGAGTTGCAGCCGCAGGCCGCCACGAGCTACCTCGAACTGGCGATAATTCAGATTTTGCGGGGCAAACCCGGAGCCGCTGTAGAATTGGCGAAGCAGGAAACCGATCCGTTTTGGCGCACGTTTGCACTGGCGCTGGCGTACTTCGCTAACGGCGCTCGCTCCGAGGCCGACGCCGCCCTGAACAAGTTGATCGACCAAAACGCCGACGACGGCGGCAGCCAGATCGCCACCGTCTATGCCCTGCGCAAAGAGTCGGACAAGATGTTCGACTGGTTAGAGCATGCCTGGGCGACGCATGACTCGGGTGTGCTCGAGCTGCTGAGGGATCCTTTCCTGGGCGCCTACAAGGACGACCCGCGCTTTATCGTCTTCGCCCAAAAGATCGGGGTGATGCCGAAAACCGCTCCCAAATGAACGACTTCTTTTCCGAGCTGAAACGACGCAACGTCATCCGCGCAGTGATTCTTTATCTCGGCGCTGTGTGGGCGCTCGCGCAGGGTATCTCGCAACTCGGGCCGTCAGTCGGCGCTCCGGAATGGGCGACCCGTTGGTTTCTGGTCGCTGCAGGGATCGGTTTCCCGTTTTGGATCGCGTTCTCCTGGTTTTATGAGTTTACACCGCAAGGTCTGAAGCGCGAAAGCGAGATCGACCGCGCCGAGCCAATCACACGCCCTTCCGGGCGCAAACTCGACTTCGCGATCATCGGCGTGCTGGCGGTCGCGGTGGTGCTGCTGTTGACAGACCGGTTCGTGCTTCGCCACGGCGTTAACGAGACTGCGGCTGCGCCGATTCCTGAAAAATCGATCGCCGTTCTGCCCTTCGTAAACATGAGCGACGACAAGGCGAACGAATTTTTCTCCGACGGCATTTCGGAGGAGTTGCTCAATGTGCTCTCTAAGGTGCCGCAGCTTCAGGTAGCGGCACGCACTTCGTCATTCTCTTTCAAAGGAAAACAGATCGAGATTCCGGAAATCGCCCGGCAGCTGCACGTGGCCAACGTCCTGGAGGGCTCGGTGCGCAAGAGCGGCGACCAATTGCGAATCACGGCCCAGCTCGTTCGGGCGGACGAAGGTTACCATCTTTGGTCGGAGACTTACGACCGGAAGCTCGACGACATCTTCAAGATTCAGGACGAGATCGCGGGCGAGGTGGTGAAACAACTTAAGGTAACGTTGCTTGGCGCGAAGCCGACAGTTCGCCAGACGGATCCGAAAGCATACGCGCTTTATCTCCAGGCCGTGCAGCTAGGGCGGCAAATCACTCCTGAGGCGTTTACGCAGTCTGATGCACTTTTCAGGCAGGCGCTCGAAATTGATCCGCGTTATGCCCCGGCTTGGCACGGGCTGGCAAGGAATTTCGTAAACGAAACAGGTCTCGGGCTGATGCGCAGCAGCGAAGGCTTCGCTCGTGCGCGTGAGATGGACGAGAAAGCGTTGGCAATCGATCCAAACTACGCGCCGGCGCATGCCGCCCTCGGTTGGATCGCGGCGTCAAACAATGATTTCGTTAGCGCCGCAAAACATTTCGAGCGCGCCCTCGCACTTGACCCGACCGATCTAAGCGTGCTCACCAACACTGCTACATTTCTTCAGTCCCTGGGCCGGCTACAACAGGCGCTGGCGCTGCAGGAGACCATTGTACGACGCGATCCGGTGAGCGTGCCGGCGCTTTTTAGCCTCGGCCGCACCCAGCAATTCACAGGGCAGTTCGATGAGGCGATCGCCTCCTTTCGCAGCGTCCTGAGTTTGAGCCCGGGCCGCGGCAACGCGTATTATTATATTGGCGTTGCAATGCTGCTCAAAAACGACGCGCCTCCCGCGCTGCCCGAGATCGAGCAAGAGACGAGCGAAGTCTGGCGGGCAATCGGCCTGCCGATGGCATATTTTGCGCTCGGACGCAAGACCGAGTCCGATGCCGCGCTTACCACGTTGATCGCGAAGTACGAGAAGGATTGGTCCTATAACATCGCTGATGTCCATGCCTTCCGCGGCGATACCGACAAGGCCTTCGAGTGGCTCGACAAGGCGGTGCGATCTCAAGATCCAGGACTCGTTGATATCCTGGTGGACAACCTATTTGACAAAATCCATTCCGACCCGCGCTGGCTGCCTTTCCTCCGCAAACTCGGTCGGGCCCCCGAGCAACTCGCCGAGATCCAGTTCAAGGTCACTCTTCCGCGAAACCCTAACGAGTAATGAATCAGCGCAACTTTTTCTCCGAGCTGAAGCGGCGCAATGTGTACAAAGTCGCTGTCGCGTACGCAGTCGTTGGCTGGTTGCTGGTTCAAATCACTACGCAGGTCTTCCCAATCTTTGAAATTCCTAATTGGGCCCTCAGACTGATCGTCCTTGCAATCATCATTGGGTTTCCAATCGCGCTCGTGCTCGCTTGGGCGTTCGAGCTGACTCCGGAAGGAATCAAGCGGACAGAAGATGTCGACCTTGCCGCCTCAGTCCGACAACCGCGAAAGCATGCGTGGATTGTTGTCATAGCCGTTGGAGCCGCGCTCTCGGTCGGTCTGTTTTTGTTCGGTCGTTATTTGGCACAAACGCCTCGACTAAATGCCCGTGAAGCTCGCCCCGAAGCGACTGCAGGTTCGACGATTCCGCAAAAATCGATCGCGGTGTTGCCGTTTGAAAATCTGAGTGATGACAAGGGTGCCGCCTACTTCGCCGAAGGCATTCAGGATGAAATCCTGACCAAGCTCGCGAACATCGCGGATTTGAAAGTGATCTCGCGCACGTCGACCGCGAAGTACAAGAGTAAGCCGGAAGATCTAAAAACAGTTTCGCAACAACTTGGAGTCGCGACCGTTCTCGAAGGCAGCGTACAAAAAGCTCGAGACAAAGTGCGGGTCAATGTTCAGCTTATCGATGCCCGGGCCGATTCCCATCTCTGGGCAAAAACGTACGACCGCGATCTTGCAGATGTCTTCGCGATCCAGAGCGAGGTGGCCCAGGAGATCGCCGATTCGCTACAGGCGAAACTTTCTCCGACCGAAGCCAGCAGAATGGCTAGTTCGCCGACGAATGACACGCAGGCTTACGATCTTTTCCTCAAGGGCGAGTTCGAGCAGCGTATCGCGAACAGCAATTTCCGACCGGAATCATTCGACCAGGCAGCGCGTTGGTACAAGGAAGCAATCGCGCGCGACCCAAATTTCGCTCTCGCTATCGCTCAACTGGCTATCTGCCAGCTAAGGCGTCATTGGCTGACCGACCCGTTGACCGACGCGGAAGTGATGGAGGCGGGCAGATTGGCAAGGCAGGCACTGACACTTGCGCCCGATCTCGCCGAAGCACATGTCGCGCTGGGCCTATTTTACTATTACGGCTTTCGCGATTACGAGCCGGCGTTGACTGAGTTTCGTCGTGCGATCGAGCTTCAGCCTAATAACGCGCTGGCGCTCTCGTTTGTCGCCTTTGTTCACCGGCGACAGGGGAAATGGGATCGCACTTTGGAAGAGCTGAAAAGATCGATCGACCTGAACCCGCGAGATGCGTACACCATTGGAGGACTCGCGGAGAGCTGTGTGTTCCTGCGCATGTGGAAAGAAGCGGAAGACGCCGCCCGGCGTGCCCTCACAATCGACCCGCACGAGGCCACTAGTATGCGTATGTTGCTGCTGAGTTCTCTGAACCGCACCGGCAACGCGCAGGGACCTTTGCGGCTACTCGCGACATTCCCGCCCGACGACCTGCTCCTTCCTAACACCGGCATGTTTGACATGGTGATTGGTACTCGCGGCCAAACCTTTGTTTTAGGCCGGGATTTCAACGCGGCGTTAAAGGCATGCGAAACCGGGGCGGTTGCAACGAACAATGACTGGCAACGGTCCGCAGCCAAAGCCGGAATTCGTGTCTTGGCGGGCGATACTACCGGCGCCCACAAAGATGCCGAGAAAGCGCGCGACCCATTGGAGGCTAGACTGCGCGAGCATCCGCATGACTTTCGTGCGCTCAGAGCGTTGAGCTGGGTTTACCTCGCGCTTGATCGCAAGACCGATGCCATCAACATCGCCCAACATACACTCGCCCTTCTGCCACCCGAGCAAGACGCGGTACTTGGTTCCGGAAACCTGGCTGCCTTGGCTGAGATTCAGGCGCAGACCGGTGCGACCGCGGAGGCGGTGCGGAATCTGAAAAAACTTCTCTCGATTCCGGCGGGCGAGACCATTTCCATCGCGCGCCTTAAAATCGATCCGGTGTGGGATCCGATCCGCAACGATCCTGCCTTTCAACAACTCCTCACTACGCAAGAGCACGTGGGCCCATGAATTCCGACTCCACGTAGCGCCATGTTTCAACACGTTACCGTCCTTGTCTCGTTTATTTTCGCCATCGCGTTGACCCATGTCTTCTCGAGCGCGTCCCAATTGCTGCTGGCGCGCGATCGCGTACGGTTTTCCGCGCTGCTTGCCGTATCGATGCTGAACGCGGCGCTGGGCGTGATCATCAACTGGCTCGGCCTTTGGGAACTGCAGAACCTCAAGCATTGGTCGCTGGGGGAAGTCCTGCTTCAACTCGGGTGGGTGGTTCCGAATTACTTTAGCTGTTCACTCGTCGCCATGCCTGTCAGCGAAAATGGCCCGCTCGACATGTCCGCCTTCTTCGACCGACAGCGCCGGATTATTTTCTCTGCCACCCTGGCCCTGTCCGTGATGGGAGGGATAGCGAACTACCTCGACCGCAACAACCTTGAAGGATGGAAGCCTAACGACTGGATCGGTGCCGAACTTCTCCTTCTCGGATTGTTGCTCGCCGTTTGTGCGGTGCTGGCTGGTTGGGCCAAGTCGCGCTGGCTGCAATGGGTCGGCGTCGGCGGCATGTTAGTTCAGAACATTTGGTTTTTTGTTTTCTACACCCTCGGCTCTTGATCGCCTTATGAAGATCGACAACTTCTTAGACGAGCTGAAGCGGCGCAATGTTTACAAGGTTGCGGTCGCGTACGCCGTCGTCGCGTGGCTCATCATTCAAGCAGCTTCGATTCTTCTGCCGACATTCGACGCGCCATCGTGGGTGATGAAAGTCATCGTTCTACTACTTGTCCTCGGTTTTCCAATAGCGCTGATCTTCTCGTGGGCTTTTGAGATCACTCCGGAGGGAATCAAACGCGAGGAGGATGTCTCGCCCAACGAGTCGATTACCAGGCGCACCGGGCGGAAAATTGTTGGTATTACCATCGCTGTTGCGGTTCTCGCGGCGGGACTCTTTGTGTTTCAACTGCTTCGTCCGCGCCTAACGAGCACAGGCGGACCGTCGCCGACTGTGAATGCATTGCCGGAAAAGTCGGTGGCAGTACTCGCCTTCGACAACTTGAGCGATGACAAAGGGAGCGAGTATTTTTCCGACGGAATCAGCGAAGAATTGTTGACTGTGCTGCAAAAAATTCCCGGCATACGCGTGGCGGCGCGGACTTCGGCTTTCTCTTTTAAAGGCAAGAACGCCACCGCGCAGGAGATTGGACAAAAACTTGGAGTCGCCCACCTGGTCGAAGGAAGCGTGCGCAAAGCGGGTGACGTTGTGCGCATCGCAGCCCGGCTGACAAACACCGCGTCGGGCGATGAGACTTGGTCCGAAAACTACACACGCAATTTAAAAGATGTCTTTGCCGTCCAAAGCGAGCTGGCTCAAACCATCGTTGAGCAGTTGAAAGGTCAGCTTGCCGGTGGCGCAGCAAATCCGGAAGCCAAGGCGGCGATTCAAGCCCAGGTGCAGGCGGCGGAAAAAGGCGGGACGAAAAACGTCGAGGCACATGAAGCTTATTTGCAGGGACGCTTTTTCCTCAATCGCCACTCCGAAAAGGAGACGGATCAAGCGCGCGCCGCTTTTGAACGGGCGGTTCAGTTGGATCCCAAGTTCGCGCTCGCGTGGGCGGGGCTGGCCCAAACTCACGTCTGGGATTGCAACTATGCCACCCAGGGAGGCCAGAAAGAATTCAACGAACATCTTGCAGCTGCGCGTGATGCGGTGGAACGAGCCCTGACCCTGGAGCCCGACTTGCCGGACGCCCTGTTTCCGAAGGCGATGATCGAAACAAATTTCGATTATAATTGGAAAGGAGCGGCTGAAACATTGCGCAAGGCTCTTGCTTTGGCCCCACAAGATCCGGCACTGCTGATGTGGGCAGGAAATCTTGCCAGCGCACGGGGCGAAACCAAGCGGGCTATCGATCTTTTCCGGCGGGCGGTCGCGTTGGACCCGGTGAATGCCCAGGCCCGGGCATTTCTCGCTACCAACCTGTCTGCATCAGGACACCAGGAGGAAGCACGGGCGGAATACGCTCGGGAGATCGAGTTGAACCCATCGGCTCCGAATTCCTTTGCCGGTATGGGCTTGGCTTATCTCTTGGAAGGTAAATTTGAAGAAGCGGCAAAAGCTGCGCAAAAGGATGCAGCCGATTGGGCGCGCCTTCTTGTTGTGAGCTGCGCGCGCTGGGGGCAAAAGCGAGCTCCCGAATCCGATGCAGCGCTTGCGGAGCTAATCGCAACCGTCAGCGAAACCGGGGCGTATCAGATCGCCGAGGTTTACGCGTATCGGAACGACAAGGACAAAGCGTTCGAATGGCTGGAGCGCGCGCGTCTCCAACGCGACGCCGGTCTGCCCACTTTGCGCCCGGATTCACTACTACCGAACCTACACGACGACCCGCGCTGGGACGCATTTTTACGCAAAATGGGGCTCGCCGACGATCAACTGAAGTGAGTGCTCCCAACGGTAGGGCCAACACGTGAATTTCTTTTCCGAGCTGAAACGACGCAACGTATACAAAGTCGCAGTCGCGTACGCGGTGGTGTCGTGGCTTTTGATTCAGGCGGCATCGATTTTCCTTCCCGCCTTCAATGCCCCGCAATGGGCGATGCAAATTGTCATCCTCATTCTGATTGTTGGGTTCCCGATTGCGCTGGTGTTTTCATGGGCATTCGAGATCACGCCGGAAGGAATCAAGCGTGAATCTGAAGTTTCGGTCAATCAATCGATCACGCGCAAAACCGGCCGGAAAATCGTTGCGGTCACGACCGTGCTTGCCGTGATCGCGGCTGGATTGTTCGTCTTTCAATTGCTGCGCGCAAAATCGACATCATCGCTGTCAACGAACGCAGCGGCGATTTCTAACAAATCAATCGCGGTCTTGCCTTTCGACAATCTCAGTCGCGATCCAGATAACGCCTACTTCGTTGAAGGGATCCAGGACGAAATCCTCACGCGTCTGGCTAAGATCGCGGACCTCAAAGTAATCGCGCGCAGTTCCACACAGCGTTTTCAAAACAAGGCCGATTTGCGTCAGATCGCGCAACAGCTCGGCGTCGCTCACCTGCTCGAGGGCAGCGTGCAAAAGGTAAACGACCAGGTGCGTATCAACGTGCAATTGATCAAAGCTGCCAGTGAGGCCCATCTCTGGGCTGAGGTTTACGATCGTAAACTCACTGACATCTTTGCTGTGGAAAGCGAGATCGCCAAAACGATTGCCGATACGTTACAGGCAAAGCTTAGCGGCTCCGAACAGCATGTCATTGCCGCGCGACCGACGGAGAATACCGAAGCGCACCGGCTTTATTTGAAAGGACGATTCTTTTGGAACAAGCGTACCGGTAGCGATCTGAAGAAATCGATCGATTATTTTGAGCAAGCCATCGCGATCGACCCAAACTATGCACCCGCCTACGCCGGAGTCGCGGATGCTTTTGTATTGCTACCCGGCTACACGGCGGGCGCGCCGCGAGATTGTTATCCGAAAGCCAAGGTGGCGGCAAAGAAAGCCTTGGAGTTAGACGACACTCTGGCCGAAGCGCACACCACGTTGGGGATGGCGATTTGGTCTTACGAATTCGATTTCGAGCAAGCGAATAGGGAATTTGAACGCGCGATTGAGTTGAACCCAAATTACGCCACCGGCCACCAGCAATATGGCAACGTCACACTGGCTGCCTTGGGTCGGTTCGATGACGCAATCGCTGAGGGAAAGCGAGCGGTCGAACTGGATCCGCTCTCGCTCATCATCAATGCGGATTTAGGCATGACTTATTATTTTGCGCGCCGCTACGACCAAGCGATCGCCCAACAGCGCAAAACGCTGGAAATGGATCCTGACTTTTACTTCGCACGCCTGGGCCTTGGCGAGGCGCTTGCGGCAAAGGGAGCTTTCGCCGAGGCGATCAGCGAGTACCAGAAGGCGCGAGCTTTAAACGATGACCCCTACGTGCTCGCGCTGCTCGGCAATGCTTATGCGCGCTCGGGCAACAGGACTGAGGCACTGAAAATATTGGATCAACTGAAAGAGCTTTCCAGTCAGCGCTACGTTAATGCTTATAGCTTTGCTCTTGTTTATCTCGGACTCGGCGACAAAAACGAGGCGCTTCGTTGGCTGGAACAATCTTATCAAGATCGCGCCGGTTCTGACGTGGGATGGATTCGGGTTGACTCGCTCGTCGATCCACTTCGCGACGATCCGCGCTTCGAGATGTTGGCCGAAAAAATTGTTCCTGCCGCGGAATTCAAGGGAGGGACCGCTTGGAAATGAACAATTTCTTTGCCGAGCTGAATCGGCGCAATGTTTACAGAGTCGCGGTCGCGCACGGCGGATAGTATTTTGAGTGCCGTGAGTGGCGAAGCCCCACATAGGACGCTGGCGGCCATCATGTTCACGGACATGGTCGGCTACAGCGCGCTCGCGCAACGCGATGACAAGCTTGCGCTGGAATTACTGGAGGAACATCGCCGGCTACTGCGTGAAATCTTTCCCCGCTTCCACGGTACCGAAATCAAAACGATCGGGGACGGTTTTCTCGTCGAATTTCACAGCGCGTTGGAAGCGGCCCAATGTGCAATCGAAATTCAGCGCGTGTTATCCAAGCGCAACCACGACGTGCCACTCGAGCGACGTGTCGAGCTTAAAATCGGCATTCACATCGGTGATGTTGTTCATCGAAGCGGTGATGTCTATGGCGACGGCGTAAACATCGCCTCGCGCATTGAGCCATTGGCGGGTGCGGGCGGGATTTGTGTTTCGATGGATGTTGAAAGGCAGATCCGCAACACGCTCGAAGCGCGCTGCGAAAAATTGGGGCCGACCGAATTGAAGAACATTTCCATTCCGATGGATCTGTTTCGCATCATCCTGCCGTGGGAGCGGCGGCCTGCAGTGGCCGAAAAAAATGAACCGCTCTCGAAACTTAGCCTGCGAAAATTCCTCCCGACGGCCATCGTGCTCGGGCTGCTATTGATGATTGGCCTCGGCTGGTGGTGGTCAGAACGAGTGCGGAGAACTTCCACTTTGCCGGTACCAACGACGGTTTCCAGAGCCGCGGCGGAGGTTCCTCCCAAGAGCATCGCTGTCCTTCCATTCGATAATCTGAGCCGCGATCCCGACAACGCCTACTTCGTAGAGGGCATTCAGGACGAAATCCTCACGCGCTTATCGAAGATCGCGGATCTAAAGGTGATCTCCCGCACTTCAACGCAGAAATACAAGAGTGCTCCGGACAATTTGCGCGATGTTGCACGGCAACTGGGTGTTCGGACCATCTTGGAAGGCAGCGTGCAGAAGTCTAACGGCCAGGTTCGCGTGAATGTACAATTGATCAACGCACTGACAGATGCACATCTCTGGGCGGACACCTATGATCGTCATTTAGCCGACATCTTTGCGGTCCAGAGCGAGATTGCAAAAAGCGTTGCAGATGCCCTGCATGCGAAACTCACTGGCTCGGAGCAATCTTCCATCGCCAAAGTGCCGACCGAGAATCCAGAAGCATACGAGTTGTACCTAAAAGGCCGATTCTTCTGGAACAGGCGAAGCGGCGCCGACCTGCGCGAAGCGATTGATTATTTCAACCAGGCGATTTCGAAGGATCCTGGTTACGCGCTTGCCTATGCGGGACTGGCCGATTCCTATCTTCTCCTTGCGAACTATGGAGGCAGTTCCACGGAAGAGGTGCTTCCTCCGGCGCGAGCCGCGGTCACCAAGGCATTAGAGCTTGACGATTCCTTAGCCGAAGCACACGCATCGCGTGGCCTGCTGGAGACGCTTGAACTACATCTGGAGAATGCGATCTCCGAGTTGGAAAAGGCTATTAAGTTAAAGCCTAATTACCCTACCGCCCACCAGTGGCTCGGTCTCAGTCACTCCTCTCTTGGACATTTCGATCAGGCGATCGCGCATTTAAAACGTGCGCTGGAGCTCGATCCACTTTCGCTCATCATCAACGCCGATTTCAGCTGGACCTATCTCACCGCCCGGCGGTTCGACGACGGCGAGGCGCAGGCCCGCAAAACGATAAAAATGGATCCGCTTTTTTTCCGTGCGCATTATTACCTCGGAGCGGTGCTGCAGCTCAAAGGCGAGATTGCTGGAGCGATTCCCGAGTTTCAAAAATCATTCGATTTAAATGGCGACCCTTATTCGCTGGCAATGCTGGGACAAGCCTACGCGCGCAACGGCCAAAAAGATGAAGCTCAAAAGGTCTTGGCGCGACTAAACGAAGAAGCGAAATCGCGCTATGTCGCGCCATACGCGCTGTCAGTTCTCTATCTCGGCCTGGGCGAAAAGGAACGCGCGCTCGATGAGCTTGAGCGCGCCTATCAGCGGGGGGACACCAACCGTCTTTTCGTAATCAAGGTCGATCCGTTCCTTGACGACCTGCGCGACCATCCGCGGTTTCAGGCGTTGCTGCAAAAAGTCGTCGGCCCCTCAAAATGAATTCGGGAAACTTTTTCTCCGAACTAAAGCGGCGCAATGTTTACAAGGTTGGCGTCGCCTACGCGGTGGTGTCGTGGTTGTTGATTCAGATCGCCACTCAGGTCTTTCCATTTTTCGAGATACCGAATTGGGCCGTCCGGCTCATCGTGCTCGCAATCGTGGTCGGTTTTCCGGTTGCGTTGATTTTGTCATGGGCTTTTGAACTCACGCCTGAAGGGATCAAGCGCGCCGAGGATGCGGACGCGGTGGGACAACATTCACAAGGTCATGTTTGGATCGCGATTGTTGTCATCGCTGTGGCGCTTTCTGTCGGGGTGTTTCTGCTCGGCCGATACACTGCTGGGCGTGTAACACCTCCACAGGGCGAGACGGCTCCAGACGTTCCAGAGAAATCGATCGCCGTGCTGCCATTCAACAATCTCAGTCGTGATCCCGATAATGCCTATTTCGCCGACGGCATACAGGATGAAATTCTGACGCGACTTGCCAAAATCGCGGAGCTGAAAGTGATCGCGCGAACGTCCACCCAAAAATACAAGAGCGCGCCGGAAAACCTGCGGGATGTAGGCAACCAGCTTGGCGTTGCCAATATCCTTGAAGGCAGCGTGCAAAGGTCGGGGGATTTGGTTCATGTGAATGTTCAATTGATCCGAGCGGACACCAATGCCCATCTCTGGGCCGAGAGTTACGACTGCAAGCTGAGTCAGGGTGTGTTCGCCGTGGAAGTTGAAGTCGCGCAAAAAGTCGCTTCGGCGTTGCACGCCAAACTTACGGGAGCGGAGGAGCAGGCCTTAGCACTTAAACCAACAAACAATCCGGAGGCCTACGATGCGTATCTCCGAGGCCTCGCTTTTGAAGCACGCAGCGCCCCATTTGCATCTCCGGAGGCCGCTGGTTTTTATGAGCGAGCGGTGCAGCTTGACCCCAATTTTGCGATCGCTTGGGCGCGGCTTTCTCGAATGGACGCGGCGATCTACTTAGACCGCTATGACACTTCTACTACAGCTCGGGGCGAGGCAGCGAAACACGCTTTGGAGAATGCGCAGAAACTGGAGCCGAACGCGCCTGAGACCCTACTCGCCTTGGGTTATTATCAATACTGGGTGCTGAGGGATTACGAGGCTGCCAAAACCACGTTCGGTCGCGTCAGCAAAATGTTACCAGGCAGCAGCGAGGCACCAAGGGCCCTCGGCTATGTTACCCGACGCGAGGGAAACTGGGACCAAAGCATTGCCTATTTCGAGCAAGCCCTCGTCCTGGATCCCCGTAATGTGGTCTTACTTACCGACGCGGCATTTACTCACACCATGCTTCGACAATTTGCGACGGTGCAAAAGCTCTATGATCGAGCGCTGGACATTAACCCAAACGATCCGGATGTGATGGCGGCAAAGGCCGGCATCTATCAGGCCCAGGGTAAGCTGGAAGAAGCCGCTGGGTTTCTATCAGAAATAGACTGGCAGACTCCTTCTGAGAAGGCCTTCGGAATCAAGATCGATCAGTTAAGGTTTGAACAAAATTACGCTGAGGCGATCCGATTGTTGCAAGCTCGGCTGGCTCAATTCCATTTCGGTTCTGATTACGACAAGGCCGGTAATCAGGTTGTGCTTTCTTTCGCGCAACGCCTTGCGGGAGATTTTGCCGGGGCAAAAGCTGCCGCGGAACAGGCGCGCCATACACTCGAGCCACTCTATAGAGATCAGCCAGACAGCGACTCTGTTGCGGCAGCGGTGTCTCTAGCTTATGCCGCGGCGGGGGAGAAGGACTCGGCCCTAAAGGCAGCGGAGCGTGCAACGGTGCTTTTGCCAAGTGCTCAAGATAGATTGTACGGACCTGGCCACGAGGAGATCCTGGCGTTCGTTCAGACGATCGTCGGGGAAAACGGCCGCGCGATCTCAACTCTGACGCAGCTGTTACAAACGCCCTATTATGGCAGGGTTTACAGCGAAGCGCCCATCACACCGGCGCTTCTTAGACTCGATCCATTATGGGATCCATTGCGCGGCGACCCAGCTTTCCAAAAACTTTGTGACGAAAAGCAGCCGTGAACGCAGGGAATTTCTTCGCTGAGCTGAAGCGGCGCAACGTTTACAAGGTCGCGGTCGCCTACGCCGTCGTGTCGTGGTTGCTCATCCAAATCGCGACACAGGTTTTTCCGTTCCTCGAGATTCCGAATTGGGTTGTCAGGCTTGTCATCGCTCTTGTCGCAATCGGGTTTCCAATTGCATTGGTCATTGCTTGGGCGTTTGAATCGACCTCCGAAGGGATCAAACGCACAGAAGTTGCCGATGCTGCGGGACAACGGTCTCGCAACGCGGCTTGGATTTATGTTGTCCTAATCGGTGCGGCGCTTTCTGTCGGTTTGTTCTTTGTGGGCCGCTACACGGCAGGAAATGCAACGCCTCGACAGAATGCCAGTCCGGCTCGGACCGAGGCGGCTGCAACCGTTCCAGGGAAATCCATCGCCGTGCTGCCATTGCTTAACGAGAGCGGCGATCCGCGCGATGAATATTTTTCGGACGGACTGTCGGAAGAACTGATTGCAGCGTTGGGGCAAATCAAAAACCTCAAGGTCATCGGCCGCAGTTCTTCTTTTCGTTTCAAAGACAGGAAAGAGGAACCCAAAACGATCGGTCAGAAGCTCGGTGTGAGCACTCTTTTGGAAGGCACTGTGCGAAAACAAGGGGATAAGGTTCGGATCGTTGCTGAACTCATCAACGCCGCTGACGGAACGGAGCTGTGGTCGCGGATCTTCGATCGCGAACTTAAGGACATCTTCGCAGTTCAGACGGAAATCGCCCAGGCTGTTGCCGCCTCACTCGAGTTGACATTGCTCGGTACCAACGAGACAGCTGCCGTCACCACGTCGACACAAAATGTAGAAGCGCACAACGCGTATCTACAGGGGCACTTCTATTTCCTACGCCGAAACAATGAGGATTATCGTAAGGCGATCAGCTTCTTCAGTCAGGCCATCCGACTTGATCCTGACTACGCGCTGGCTTATGCGGAGCGCGCCGAGGCATGGACCTTCATCGGTGATTTGAACACTGGCGAGAAAAAGGAGGCTTGGGCTGCGGCGAAGAGAGATGCTGAGAAGGGCGTCGCGGTTGGTCCAGATCTCGCGGAGGCGCACGCGGCTTTGGGCTGGGTTCTTTTCTTTTCCGAATGGAAATTTGCTGAAGGCCTCGCCGAACTGAAGCGCGCGCGAGAACTTGCGCCGGCAAATGCGACTGCGAACGACCTGCTGGCGCGGGTTCTGATCTATGTAGGTCAACTTCAAGAGGCGGAGAAATTAGCTCGCCAGGCGATTGAAGTTGACCCGCTTGCTTTTTTAGCGCGAGGAAATCTTGCGCGCATCCTGCTCGCGGAAGGAAAACTGGATGAGGCCGATGCGGTGGCTCGAAATGCTCTGCAACTGCAACCGACTGCCGCGGGCGGTCGCCGATGGCAAGTGGTGGTGGCAGTGCTGCGTGGCGACGGGGAGACAGCGCTGCGGGAAGCTCAGCTTGAACCTAACGATGGCTACCGGCGTTTCGAACTCGCACTTGCATATTACGCGCGAGGGGATCGAGCGGCCGCCGACGCAGCGCTAGCCGAGATGGTCGCAAACGACAGAAACTTGTTGGCGTACCAAATTGCGGAGGTTTACGCTTGGCGCGGCGAAACGGACAAGGCGTTCGAGTGGTTGCAAATTGCCTATGATAATCATGATACCGGACTACTCAGCCTCTTGATCGACCCGCTGATGCGCAGTTTGCGCGGTGATCCTCGTTTCAAAGACATGCTGAAAAAAGTAGGTTTGCCAACATCGTTATGAGCGAGCGCAAGGCGTCTTTTTTCTTTGAGCTCAAGCGGCGTCACGTTGACAAAGTTGCGCTGGTCTACCTGGTCGTTTCGTGGCTGCTGATTGAACTTGCCTGGATTCTGTTGCCAGCAATCGACGCACCTGAGTGGATGCTGCCAGCGTTTATCGTATTTCTCGCAGTTTGCTTCCTTATTACGGTAATCATTTCGTGGTCCTTCGAGATGACGCCGGAGGGACTTAAGCGAACAGCGGACGTCACGCCGGGCGAAGTACTTCCCTACTGGAGTAAACGAAAGTTTGCCGCATTTGTCATCGGCATCGCTGTTCTTGCGGCTGGTCTGCTCGGCTATCAATTATTTCGGTCAACGAGCGGGCGCCTGTCGGCGCAGCATCACACCGATAAAATTTTCATCCAGGGTAACTCAGCTGGAACGCAAACCGTCGAAATTCAACCGGACGGCTCCGTGCGCGCTGAATACTCTTATAACGACCGCGGCCGCGGCGACCACATCACTGCCAGCTGGAAGCTCGATAACGCCGGTGTACCAATCGAGTACGACGGCCACGGCAACGATTACATGAAGGCGCCGGTGGAAGAGCATTTTGAAATAAAGGACGGCCGGGCGAGCTGGAAAAATCGTAGCGAACGGGGCGAACAAGCGGTCTCCGGCGAAGCGTTCTACCTCCCGATGAATGCACCGCTCGAATTTTTCGGTGTGCTGGCGCGCGCGTTGTTGAAGGCACCGAATCACAAACTCCCACTTCTGCCTGCCGGAGAAGTGAGTATTGAACGGGCCCAAAAAATTACGCTGCCGGCCGGCAACGGAGAATTGACCGAATACCGCATCACCGGGCTTGGATTTTTGCCGCAATCGATCTGGTTAGATCGTAATGGCACGGCCGTATCTGTGAGCTCCTGGTTCTCGGTCGTACCGGCTGGGTTCGAGTCTTCGATTTCCCGGTTGCTTGAGGCACAACAGAAAACTAGCGCCGCATGGTCTGAGCGCATCGCTCGCGCCCTCGAACACGCGCCGCGTGGCGACCTGGTCATTCGCAACGCGAAATTGTTCGATCCGCGTGATCTTCGGGTCACGCCGGCAACGACTGTCGTCGTGGAAGGCGAGCGCATCATCCGAGTCGGACCGGATGTCGACATTAAACCACCTGCGAACGCCGAGGTCATCGATGCGAAGGGACACTTTCTGATGCCCGGATTATGGGACAATCATCAGCATTTTAGCGACCACGATGGCGCGCTCGATCTCGCCAATGGTGTGACCAGCGCTCGCGACATGGCGAATGACACCGATTCGTTTATTCAACGTGTCGCGCGGTTCGACAACGGCACTGAGCTCGGACCGCGTGTTCTAAAGGCGGGAATTATCGATGGAACCGGTGAATTTGCTGGTCCCACCAAGATGCGGGTCGATACCGCGGAGCAGGCGATTGAAGATGTCGATTGGTACGCCGATCACGGCTACGTCCAGATTAAGATTTATTCGTCAATCAAACCAGAGCTTGTTCCAATCATAGCCGACCACGCGCATGCGCGGGGTCTGCGAGTAAGCGGGCATGTGCCAGCCTTTATGTCGGCTCGTCAATTCGTCGAAGCGGGTGCTGATGAAATCCAGCACCTCAATTTTATCGTGCTCAATTTTCTGTTTCCCGAAGTCCAGGAGACGCGCAATCCAGATCGATTCATCAAAGTGGCCGAGCGCGCACGCGAGTTTACGCCAGATAAACCCGAAGTGCGCGACTTCATCAATTTTCTCCAACAGCATCATACTGTGCTCGATCCGACCATGAACGCCTTCCAGAATCTTTTTTGCGGCGACCCCGGCGCAATCACGCCTGGTTTGGAAAAAATCGCGCCTCGTTTCCCCCCGCAGGTGCGGCGCGAGATGCGCAGCGGCGCGCTTGAGGTTCCACCGGATAAGAAGGCAGCTTATCAAGAGGCTTTCCCGGCGATGTTGCGCTTATTGAAGGCGCTTTACGACGCAGGTGTGACGATTATCCCGGGAACGGATTCGCTGGCCGGTTACACACTGCATCACGAACTCGACCTTTATGCGCGTGCGGGCATTCCTCCCGCTGAGATTCTCCGCATGGCGACATGGACATCCGCTTTGGTAATGGGTGTGGACAAAGATCGCGGCGTCATCGCCCCTGGAAAACTGGCTGACATGATTCTCGTGGATGGGGACCCCACGCAAAACATTCAGGATATCAGCAAGATCACAACCGTGATCAAGGGTGGAAAGGTCTATGAACCGTCGGCGATCGAAAAGGCATTTGGTATCGCGCCGCGTACAACTGCTCCTCAATAGAGTATGAACTGGGAAATGCTGGCTGCAATTGGGCAACTGGCTGCCGCAATTGTTGGAATCCCATCCATTATTTATCTCGCGCTGCAGATTCGAGCTCAAACCAAGGAACGTCATCAATCGGTTGTAAACGCTCTTACGGTCCAATGGGGCGATCTAACGAGATCGTTTCACGATAACGCCGAGTTCTGCGCGATCTATCTTCGCGGCGTGCAGTGCTTCACCGACCTCGACGCAGTGTCGAAGCTGAGGTTTAGCTCGTTCCTCAATCGATTCTTCAAAAATTTCGAGGCAATGTATTTCTCTCATCGCGACGGCGTGCTCAACGCCTCTTTATGGGGTGAAGTTGAAAGAACGATGGCTGATGTGATTGCCTATCCGGGCGTCCAGGAGTGGTGGGAGACCAGAAGACATTGGCAGACAAAAGAATTTGCCCGTGTCGTTGACTCGATTATTGCCAGGGGCGACAAGCCTCTCGCTTATTCCACGTACACCTTGGGCGAACTCGGCCTGCCCAAAGTTGCCGATGAGTGAAGTTCGAAACTGGCCGCGAATTGCCGTTGTCGGCGCCGGTGCTGTTGGCGGTTACTTTGGTGGCACTCTAGCTCGCGCTGGCGCACCCATTGTTTTCATCGGGCGAAAACACTTCGTGGACGCGGTGAGCTCGAGAGGTCTTGTTCTGGATAAATCGGAGGGCCAGCACCGCATCGCAGGTACGGCGACAACCGATATGAGTGCAGTTTCCGACTGTTCACTGATTCTGTTTTGCGTAAAAGCCCACGCTACCTCCGCGACGGCGGCGCAAATGGCTCCATTTGTTAGGCCGGACGCAACTGTCGTTTGCTTGCAGAACGGCGTAGACAATGCGGAGCGTGTCCGTGCTGCAACGAATGTTCTTTCCTTACCTGCTGTGGTTTATGTCGCAGTCTCCGCACCGGAACCGGGTCGCGTGAAGCATTTAGCGCGTGGTGATTTGATCATTGGACCGCCATCGGAAAAAACAACGGAAGTAGCAAACGTTTTTGATCGCGCCGGCATTTCGTGTCGAATCTCGGAGAATATCGAGGGCGAACTATGGGTGAAGCTACTGTGCAATTGCGCGCTGAACGCGATCTCTGCGTTAGGGCGTGTAAGGTATGGCGAAATTATGCGTGACGAAAATGCAAAAAAGCTGATGGAGGACGTCGTCGATGAAGTGTTGGCGGTGGCCCGGGCGGCTGGCATCGTTTTGCCGGGCGTGCGCGACCGCAAATCCGGGATTGCGGCAGCGATGGAAATCGCGACGCAAATGGCGGACGCGTTCTCATCGACTGCGCAGGATTTGAACCGCCAGCGGGGGACAGAGATCGACGCATTGAACGGCTATATCGTGCGTCGCGGCGCCGAAGTAGGCGTGCCGGTACCGGTCAACAATGCGTTGTTCACTCTGGTGAAATTGGCCGAGCGAAGCGGCGCGATGTTCGACGTTTCTGATCGACGATCACGTCTCCGACCTCCCTAACCCTGATGTTGAGCGTTACATCACAAGCGGGATGAAAGCTTTCGATTGGCACAACGGCGGGACGACTAGCTTTGGCGCATATATTGGTTTCGTTCCGGAGGCACGCATCGGCGTTACAGTCCTCACGAACGAAACCAACGTCGGTTTTCCTGATGCGGTGAGGCTATGGGTTCTGGATAGACTCCTTGGCAATCCTTCCGTCGATCATGTTGCGAAGACGCTTGAAGCTGCGCACCTTCATCGATAATCGTTGACGAAAGATCCCACGCCAGTAGCGCTGATGAGAATGCGAGCGGTACGACTCACTGAGCTCGGAAAACCGCTGCAGGAAGCGGAGGCTGATCTTCCGGAAATCGGTGCGTCCGACGTTTTGATTCGAGTTGCGGCGTGCGGGATCTGTCATTCGGACGTACATTATCGCGCCGGCATTTCCCGGATTGACCATTTGCCTGTAACGCTCGGGCACGAGATCGCAGGCTGGATCGAAAAAGTCGGCGCTGATATCAAACACGTCAGGTCCGGCGATCGTGTTTGCGTACATTATCTCGCTCACTGCGGAAGCTGTGAGTTTTGCGTTCGCGGCTTGGAACAGTTTTGTCGTACCGGAGAAATGATCGGTAAACATCGGGATGGGGGATATGCGGAATTCGTCAAGGTTCCCGGCAGCCATGCATTCGTGCTCCCAGATGAGATTCCGTTCGAGATTGGTGCAATCATGATGTGTTCGTCGGCGACGGCCCTTCATGCGCTGAACAAGACGCGACTTAAGCCGGGTGAGTCGATTGCCATTTTCGGATTCGGTGGCTTGGGATTTTCGGCGTTGCAGTTGGCCCGAGCGTTTGAGTGCGATCAGATCTTCGTAGTCGAGATTAATCCAGCCAAGCTTGCTTCAATCGAAACGCTTGGAGCCGTCGCGATCGATGCACGTAAGGGAAATCCGGTCGAACAAATCAAAAACGCGACGAAAGGGAAGGGTGCGGATGTTTCGCTGGAGCTGATCGGATCGGCGAAGACGATGCAGGAAGCTGTCCGATGTTTGGGCGTGCTGGGTCGCGCCGCGCTTGTCGGATTAACTGCGGAATCGATGTCGATCTTTCCGTACACAGAATTGATCAACAAAGAAGTCGAGATCATTGGCGTGTCCGATCATCTGGCTGCTGAAATTCCCACACTGATCGGATTCATTCAGAACGGCAAACTTCGTTTTCCGACGGACGCTTTGCGCTTTGTCGATCTTGATGCGCAACAAGTCAACGCGTCACTGGACGCATTGCAGAATTCCATTGATCACGTCAGAACTGTAATAAAAGTTGGCTTCTAAATGGAAAAAGCGCTGTTTCGTTTTCTTGGTTACCTTGTGCTTCTTAAGTTGAGTACCCTTGGAAAAGCTCTGTGAAGTTCCGCTATTACATCTGTGACGTCTTCACCGAGACACGCTTCGGTGGAAATCAATTGGCCGTGCTGCCGGAGGCGGCTGGGCTCTCGACGGAGCAGATGCAGGAGATCGCGCGCGAGTTCAATTTTTCGGAGACGACGTTTGTATTTCCGGCAAAGGCGGGTCACACACGCCACGTCCGAATCTTCACTCCGGTCAGAGAGATTCCGTTTGCCGGACACCCCAATGTTGGAACTGCATTTGTGCTTGCCAGCGCCGGCGAATTTGGCCAAATCAAATCATCGCTTACCGTCACGTTTGAAGAAGAGAGCGGTTTGGTTTCAATCGCGATCTGTGAGTCCGGTGGAAAAGTTGCATCGTGTGAGCTGACTGCTCCTCAATCTCTCTCTTTCGGAAAAGCTCTTCCCGTGGAGCTTGTGGCAGCCGCGATATCCATCGATCCAAAGGAGATCGTCACCAAAACACACGGTCCCCAGGTGGCGTCTGTTGGCCTTCCTTTTATTTTCGTTGAGCTAAGGGACCGCTCAGTACTGCAACGCTCGCGCATCAATATGAGCGGATTTGAAGCCCTGGCTGCGCAAGACGTGATGCCCGATGTGTATCTTTACGTTCGAAGTCTCGACGAGTTTGATATTCGTGCCCGAATGTTCGCGCCCATGAGCGGGGTTCCAGAAGACCCGGCTACCGGAAGCGCTAACTGTGCGCTCGGCGGGCTGCTGGCTCACTATAGCCAAGACTCAAACGGGAGTTTCAAGTGGAGAATCGCCCAGGGAGTCGAGCTGGGGCGACCCAGTACACTGATCGCCCGTGCGGAAAAAAAGGATGGAGTCGTAAAAACTACTCGGATCGGAGGCGCAGCCGTCCTGGTCAGCGAGGGGGTCATTTACCTCGACTAAATTCGCGCTGTTTACGACACTGCAGTTAATGACCCTCGACGATCTCGCCAACCTGGGACAGGTGATCGGCGCGCTTGCGGTGGTGATTTCGCTGATCTATGTCGCGCTTCAAATTCGGCAAAACACAAACGCAGTTCGATCTGCCACAGCTCAGGCCGTGCACGAGCACTTCTCAAACTGGTACAATCTGGTCGCCGCCGACGCTGAGCTTTCCCGAATCGCCGCGAACGGATTGCGAGACTATGCATCGCTTTCGGAGCAGGAGAGAGTTCGATTTACGGCAGCTTTTATGTCGTTCCTTTCCTATTCGCAGAACGCGTTTTTGAAATGGCGTGAAGGATTGCTTAAGCCAGCTCTATGGCTTGGCTGGGAGCAGGTGATGATGAACCTCTTCGGGGCACCGGGTGGCAAGGTTTTCTGGAAAGAGCGGGGTTATCTCTTTGGCGAGGAATTTCGCCGATACATTGAAAATGATTTGATGAAAAGGACGCCGCATCCGGATGCAAAACCCTTGGGCGCCTTCAGAATCTCCCAGGCTGAGAGTAACTAACCAGCGTAGTCTGCGATGGCTTTAGCGACGTCAAGCGTGGACGCTTTTCCGCCCATGTCGTAGGTGCGAACCTTACCTTCAGCGATGACGCGAGCGATGGCGCTCTCAAGACGCGTGGCCATTTCAGTTTCTTTGAGCCAGTCGAACATAAGCTTAGCTGTCAAAAGCATTGCGATCGGATTGACCTTGTATTGGCCGGCGTATTTCGGCGCCGAACCATGTGTCGGTTCGAACACGGCGTAGTTGTCGCCAAGATTTGCACTGGGCGCAAAACCAAGACCGCCAACAAGCCCGGCACACAAATCGCTGACGATGTCACCGAACATGTTCTCCGCCACCAGCACTGAGTAATCCTGCGGGTTCTTGAACATCCACATGCAAATGGCATCGATATTCACTTCGTCCGCCCAGATGTCCGGGTAACCTTTTGCCACATCGCGGAAACAGCGCGTCATCAATCCACCGGTTTCTCGCAGCACATTCGGTTTCTCGATCAACGTCACGCGTTTGCGCCCGGTTTTCTTGGCATACTCAAACGCTTCCTTACAGATGTTGGTGCATCCCTGCACGCTCATGATGCGCGTAGAGAGAGCGATGTTTTCCAAGCCCGCCTTGTCTTTCCACTTCTTCATTTTCGGATTCGCGCAAAGCGCCGTGTAAACCGATTCCGGCAATGGGAAAAATTCCACGCCGCCGTACATTCCCTCGGTATTTTCACGGAACACGACCTGATCGATTGGCACGTCTTCCCCACTCGGGTTTGTGATCTTGTTCCCGCGATAATTCAGCGGATTGCCAGGATAGCTTTTACACGGCCGCATATTCGTGTGGAGATTGAACAATTGCCGCAGCCCCACGATCGGCGAGAAATAACTTAAACCTTTTCCCTGCAGTTCCGGACTTAGTTCCTCCTTTGCTTTGTCCTGTGCTTTGCTGGTAATCGCGCCGAATAGCGCGCACGTCGTATCCTTGAGCGCTTTCACTGTGCGATCGGGAAGAGCGTTGCCTTCGGTGCACCAAAATTTCCAGCCGATGTCGCAAGGCAGATACTCGGCATCAAATTTCATCCGATCGAGCACGATCCGCGTCGCCTCCATCACATCGTTTCCAACGCCGTCGCCCGGCATCCATGCAATTCTATATTTGGCCATAAGAGTGCGACTTTACCGGAGCGGCTGCCAGTCGCAAGCGGATGAGATCACAATTGAGGCTACATCCCGGAGAAACATCCGGCATCGCTGATCCCGGTAGTCTCAACCAACTCCAGCTTTTCCACGAAGGCGAGATGCGACCAGATTTTCCGCCCCGCCGGCGACGATCAACTCTTGCGCAGCAGGACTTAGTGGCGGAAATGAGAATGATTTTTCATCGACACTCAGGATTGATTTGGCGTAATCGATTGTGATTTCCGGGCCTACTGTCGTGGCTGCGCGATCGGTCAGGACGGCGCGCAGGTGGGTCACCAACTCGGGGCACTCGAACACCACGAACCCGTTGTTGAACGCGTTACGCTTGTAAGTCTCGGAGAAGCTGCCGGCGATTACGCAGGGAATTCCCTTGTACTTGAGCGCCGTGGCAGCTTGTTCGCGACTCGAGCCTGTTCCGAAGTTGAATCCGGCAACGACGACATCGCCCTTTTGATAAAGGGCGTTGAAATTCGGATCGTAATTTTCAAACGTCACCGCTGCCATTTGATCCGGCGTCATGTCGTCGCGGTAAGTATGTTTGCCGGCGTAAATGCCGTCGGTGTTCAAATTGTCTTTGTCGATAAACAGAACACGACCGCGGACGCTAGAGGGGAAACCTTTCATGATTTGCACCGATCCCGCCGGCCTCGGTTTTTTTTCAGGGCGTCGGATCGCGGTGCCGGCTGGGCGCTCGCTAAAATTTGTCGGCGCGCAAATGAATCCGGACAATGCGCTGGCGGCGACCACGGCAGGCGAAGCGAGATAAACGAACGCATCGCGATCGCCCATGCGTCCCTTAAAATTGCGATTCGTCGCGCTGATGGCGATTTCGCCTTTTTGCACCAGACCGCGGCCCAACCCGATGCATGCACCACACCCGGGCGGCAGCGGAATCGCACCGGCGCCCAGAAGAGTTTCCCAATCCCCGGTCGATTCCGATCTCGCCTGCACCTCGGCACTGGCGGGAGCGAGATAAAATTCCACACCCTCGGCCACGCGTCCGCCCCGTGCGCGGACCACTTCTGCCGCGTCGTGCAAATCTTCGAAACGCGCATTCACGCACGAGAGCAGGTAGGCCTTTTGAATCTGCACACGTTTCCGTTCCATTTCCGGCAGCGACACCATGGTTTTGACTTCGTTCGGTCCGGACACGTGCGGAACGACAGTTGCCAGATCCAGCTCCAGCTCGATTGCGTACTGCGCATCGGAGTCGGCGCTCAAGTCTGTTCGATTCTTCCAGCATTCGTCGATAACGGCATTTGTGTAGCCGGAGCGGCTTTTCGGACTGCGCGTTCCCGGGCGTTTTGGGTTGGTGAACTCGGGGACGCGCGAGCGCAGATAATTCACTGTCACTTCGTCAAACAAAAATACACCAGCCAGCGCGCCCCATTCCGTGGTCATGTTGGCGATGGTCATTCGCGCGGACATCGGAAGATTCGCTACGCCCTCGCCTGCGAACTCAACGGCGTGATTTAGCACTTCGTCCTTATTGAAAAGTCCGCACAACGCGATAATCACATCCTTGCCAACCACGCCCGGTGAAAGGCTTCCCTTGAGAACTACCTTCGCCACCGGCGGAACCTGCCACCACGTGACGCCAGTCGCCCAGATACTTGCGGCATCGGTCCGCACAACGGGCGTGCCGAGGGCGGCCATCGCGCCATAGAGATTCGAGTGCGAATCGCTGGCCACTACCAGGGCGCCGGGAACAACGTAGCCCTGTTCCACCATCACCTGGTGCGAAATACCAGTACCCGGGGGATAAAAATCGATACCGTGCTCGCGTGCGAACGCCTCGATCTTCGCGTACTTGGCCAGATTTTCCGGCGAAGTGTTTTGGATGTCGTGATCGATGGCAAAGACTGGCTGCGCCGGGTCGGCGATAGTGGTTGCCCCGATCTGCTTGAACTTCGGGATCACCGCGCCCGTGTTGTCGTGTGTCATCACATGGCGCGGGCGGATCGAAATGAAATCGCCGCTGCGAACGGCCGTGCCAGACGCAAGTCCATCGGCGTGACGCGCAGCAATCTTCTCAACCAGGGTCAGACCCATATCAATTCTCTTAAAATATCCAACTCGAGTTCGCGCGTCCAGCGCTGCTGTAGCCGGCATAGGTGATGCCGGTTGGCAGGGGTCTCCAATATCGGGCTCCAGTTTTCAGTTCTTTGCAGCGCGTTTTCCAAGGAACTTTGCGATATCGAAGTCCACGAAGTCTGCGTGATGAAAAATGATTGACTCTATCGAGCGCTCGACCTTGTCGCCTTCATGGCTGTGCGTGGCGATGATGTGCAGCACTTCCCCGGGAATGCCATGCTTGTGGGCGAGCGCGACGCCACTGAATGGATGGCGCACCTGCTGCCCGAATTTACCCTGAACGACCTTACCCGAGGCGTCCTTGTCGTACTCGAGCGGTTTGCCCACGTCGGCCAGCAGCGCACCAGCGATGAGATAATCGCGCTGGATCGGAATGCCGCACCGGAACGATTTCTCAAGTACTTCGGCGATAGCAATGCATTGCCGCGCACAGGAGTTGAGATGCTCGACAAACGTCATGTCGATATCGCCGGCCAGGAGCGTGAACTTCACCGCACGCAATTCGTCAAAGGTCCAGCCTTTCCCTCCGCAGCCTGTGGTAATGGCTTCGTTCCACACTGACGCGACTTTTTCACGCAGCGATTTGTCTTTGATCCTCTTCAAGCTGGGAAAGAGTTGCCCAATTTGCGTGACGCCGTAATGAGTGCCTTCGGTTTTGATGGATCGCATTGATTTCAATCGATATTTTTCCGGCTTTGAAGACGTCCTTTCTATCATGTTTCTCGCTTCCAAATCCAGTTTAACGGTTTCTCCATACCAGCTTATGTTGCCTGGAAATCTGCCCTTTAGACCGTTGTTGAGCTCATTGAATAGTTCTGTGTGAGTAAGCTCCTTAGCCTTCAAAGCCGATAGGATTGCTCCCTTGAGCGTCTCGTATTTTTTTTTGCTGATGTTTTTCCCGCTTTTGCCCACTGGGTGTTTTGTAAGGATTTTCTCTTCCGCCATTTGTTGATCTCCCGGTGGAATATGTGTTTCTAAGTGCAGATTATTCCGTTGAACTAATAAGCATGCGTTTGCGGAGGCCATGGTCAATTCACATCGGCTCCGCAGGGTTGAATTGTAAGTTGTTTGGTGCAGACTTGCCAGCATTACCGACAGAGAGAGGCACGGAAACTCATGCCAACCTACGAGTATTCTTGCGAAAAGTGCGGCCAGAACTTCGACGCGTTCCAGTCGATGCGTGATAAACCCTTTCGCGAATGCCCTAAAGAGCTTTGCCGGCTACCGGAGTGGGGACACGGCAAAGTGAAGCGGTTACTCGGTACTGGCGCGGGTCTGATCTTCAAGGGATCGGGATTCTACACCACCGATTATCGAAGTGATTCCTACAAAGAGGCGGCCAAAAAGGAAGCTCCAGCCGCCTCGAGTGCTGGAGAAACAACCGGTAAGCCAAAAGAAACTGCGAAAAGTCCTTCGCCGGCGCCGGCCAAAAAACCGGCCAAGGAAGCTGACTGATCAGAGAGCGCTGCGGCTGAGGACAGCCTCCTTAAATCTTTACGGCGACGATACGGCCCACAACGTGCCCGCACTGCAAAAGATTACATGTTTGTTACAAATTACGTGTTTGGAACACTTGACAGGGCACGCAGCGCGCTGTTTTAGAGAGGGGGCCGTCGTCCTTAACCTTCGATCCATGAAAACTCTAATATCTTTTTCGTCACTTATCATTGCTCTTTTCTTGGCCGCGATCTTCCCGGCGAACGCACAGGTCAACGTTACCCAGAAAAACAATAACCTTTCCCGAGACGGCCATTATATCGACGCCGCGTTTACGCCGGGCAACGCAGCCAACTTGACGCGCGACATGAACTTTGACGGGACGATTGTGGGCGATGTGCACGCCCAGCCGCTTTACATCGAAGGCGGTCCAGACGGCCCCATGGTCATTGTTGTGACCGCTTCAAATAACGTTTACGCGCTTCATGCCGATACCGGCACCGAGATTTGGCATCGTACCGACATCGGTCCACCGGCAACTTCAGGTTTTCTGTGCGGCAACGAAAACCCGGTTGGCATCATTGGGACGCCTGCGGTCGATCTCACGTCCCGATCGCTTTTCTTCAACGCAATGAAACAAGGTACTCCCCTTAAGCATTTCATTTATTCATTAGACGTGGACACCGGTGCGACCCATACCGGCTGGCCCGTGGATGTGAGTGCCGCCGTACCGCAATTTGAATCCCGCGTGCACGAAGATCGAGGCGCGCTCGCTGTGGTGAACGGCATCGTGTACGTGCCTTACTCTGGATACTTCGGCGACTGCGGCGGCTATCATGGGACGGTAGTAGGTGTGCACATCGACAATCCGTCGAGCGTGGCTGCGTGGCGAACGCAGGCAGCAGGAGGTGGTATCTGGGGACACTCCGGAGTTGCCAGTGATGGCACCAACATGTTTGTAATCACGGGGAACACTTTCACAAACGTGGGAGATCCGTGGAGTGGTGGCGAGGCAATTGTGCGGTTGCAAGCCGGTCCGGTCTTTAGCGGCAACCCGACTGACTTTTGGGCGCCGGCCAACTGGCAGTCGCTGGATGGCAGCGACACTGATCTTGGAGGTTGCAGCGCCATCCTCATCGACGTGCCTGGTGCGAATCCTTCACAACTAGTTCTCGCCTTGGGTAAGGACGGCAATGCTTATCTGGTTAATCGTGACAATCTTGGCGGCGTTGCCGGACCGGTAACTTCGCTAGGCGTTGACGGTACGCTGCTAGGTCAATCATCTACCACCTACACCACTGCCCAAGGAACATATTTTGTGTTTCGCGCAGGGAATAGCCAAATTAAGGCCTACAAGATTACTGCAACAAGTCCGCCAGCCATCGTCTCCGCTTGGAATGCAAGCCAAAACGGCCGCGGTTCGCCATGGGTTACGACGACCGATACTACAAATAACGCGATCGTATGGGTGGTTGGTGCCGAGGGGGATAATAAATTACACGGCTACGACGGAGACACCGGTGACGTCGTTTTTGCTGGTGGCGGCACCAACGAATTGATGACTGGCACGCGCAAATGGAATAGCGGCATGGTGGCTCGTGGAAGCATTTATGTCGCTAACGATAACAAGGTATACAAGTTCAACGTGCCAGGAGGAGGCCCCACACCTACTCCTAGTGCTACCGTGAAACCTACCCCGAGCGTGACTCCGACACCCATGCCAACAGTTAGGCCGTCGCCAACGGCGACAACACCGCCTGCAACACCTACGCCGACTCCATCTCCAACGTCAACGCCGCCTGTTACTCCAACCCCGCCAGCTACCCCTACACCTACATCTACACCGACAGGTACTCCCTCGCCCAGCGTGAGTCCAACGTCTACTCCGAGGGTAACACCGAGGCCTCGTCCGACCCGGCGACCGCGTCCGACTCCCCCGCCGCGCCCCCGGTGACGGCGAGCTGTTGCGGAAGGGACAGTAACCCGTTTGAGGAGTCGCTGCGGCGACCGTTTCACCTAAGGTACATCGACTTCTCGGAAGACGATGACGTAGGGAATCGTTGAAGGCGCAAAAGTAATATCACGGCGCAAACCCATCCGGCGGGTGCTCGATCAACGCGTTGCGGAGTCGACGCGGTGGCGATCCCACCCAAGTTGTAAGGGCGTGTGTGCCTTACGCAGGTGTCGAGGCCAATGTACGGCTGAGGACAGCCCCGTACAGCGTTGCGCGCACTGCTGGCGTAACGCGATTGTTACAAGTTCAAGCGTCGGAATACTTGACAAGCGGCCCGCGGGTTGTGGTAAAAGGGAAAGCACGGGAATTGCTCGATTGAAACCTCCATTCCCCATTTGGTCCCTGGTTGCTGCAGGTGTGTGGGGCACGATTGTCTCCGCGCATGGGCAGGTCAACGTTAGCCAGTATCACAACAATATTTCGCGTGACGGGCTTTATATTGATTCGGCCTTCACGCAATCGGCTGCCGCCAACCTAACGCGGGACCTGAGTTTCGACGGTACGATCGTAGGCGCCGTTTACGCGCAGCCGCTCTACATCGAGGGCGGTCCGAGCGGCCCCATGGTCATTGCGGTCACCGAATCGAACAATGTGTATGCGCTGGACGCCGTAAACGGGACCATGATCTGGCAGCGCAATGTAGGCGCTCCGATACCCCAACCCGACCTTTCCTGCACCCCGCCCTCGTGGAACAGTTCCATGGGTATCACCGGTACGCCTGTTGTTGATCTTGCTTCACGGGCGCTGTTTTTGAGCGCAATGGTTACGCCCGATGGGGGGGCGACCATCAAACATTACATTCTTTCGCTTAACGTGGACACAGGCGCCATCAATCCAGGCTGGCCCGTGGACGTGGATGCGACAGCCCAATACAACGGCACGACTTTTACTCCGGCGACCCAAGGGCAACGAGCGGCCCTGGCCATACTGGGCAACATTCTTTATGTTGGATATGGGAGCCTGGACGATTGCAGCCTGTATCATGGCTGGCTGTTGGGAGTGCCGATCAATAATCCAGCCAGCGTAACAGCATGGGCCACCAGCGCCTTCGGCGGCGGAATTTGGGGAGTTGGCGGCATCGCCAGTGACGGCACCAATCTGTTCGCTGCCACGGGCAACACGTACAACACTGGAGGGATCTGGGGCGGGGGCGAAGCAGTGATCCGGTTTCAACCGGGCCCAATCTTTAGCGGATTACCCGTTGATTACTGGGCTCCGTTGGACTGGTTCACCCTAAAGGACCGGATTAACCAGGATATTGGGAGCTCGGGCCCGTTATTGGTGGACGTACCGGGCGCGACGCCCTCGCAGCTGGTAGTCGCGATGGACAAAGGGGGTTTTGCATATTTGCTTGATCGCAATAATCTCGGCGGGATCAGCGAGCCGCTAGATTCATGGTTGATTTCCGGTAGTGGCGTCCTAAATGGAGCGGCCACTTACCGTACTAACCAAGGCACGTATGTTGCGTATCGTGGTCGTAGCACCAGACTGGGTGCTTTCCGCATTACTGCAACCAACCCACCTGCGATCGAGGTTCCCCTGGCGTGGAATGTGACTACGACCGGATGCGGGTCACCTTTCGTGACCTCCACCGATGGCACAAATAACATGATTGTCTGGGCTGTAGGCACCGGCGGCAACGGCGATCAGAAGTTACACGGTTACGATGGAAAAAGCGGTGCTGTTGTTTATGCTGGAGGCGGCACCAACGAGACGATGGCGGGGACGCATTCATACAGCACCATCGGCATAGCGGCCCGCGGGCGCATCTACGTTGCGACCGATAACAAAGTATACGCTTTTAAGCCCCCGGGAGGAACGCCTACACCGACTCCGACGGCGACACCTACGCCAACTCCTACGCCGACGCCGACTCCGACTTTAACTCCTACGCCGACACCGCCGCCACCTACGCCGACACCGACGGCAACAACGCCGCCATCTCCTACGGCGACACCTACACCAACGCCAACAGGAAGCCCACTTGGGAATGCATGTCAGCGGCCAATGACGATCGATCATACCAAGGTACCCAGCACACAGTCCAATTTCACGGTGCTGGTCAGTGTCACTGATCCTGCGCTCAAAACGGTCGCCAACGGTGGTCACGTAGCCAATGCCAACGGATTCGACATTGGTTTTTATGCCGACTCCGGGGGTACTACCAAACTCAAGTGGGAAGTGGAGAAGTACGATGGCACAACCGGCAACCTGATTGCCTGGGTAAAGATCCCATCGGTGTCCAGTACAACCGATACGGTCTTTTACCTGATGTATGGCAATAGCGCGATCAATACAAACCAATCTGATCCGCCCAACACCTGGGACTCAAGCTTCAAGGCGGTGTGGCATCTGGGCAACGGCGCTAGCCTGTCGCTTTCTGACAGCACGAGCAACGGAAGAAATCTTGCAAACGTGGGAGCAACCGGGGCTACGACTGGGAAAATATCCGGGGGAGCAGGTCCGTTCAATGGGACATCTCAGTGTCTTAAAACGGTTAACTCGATCAACATGGGGACCAACAAGGTAACGCTATCTGCATGGGTGAACATAACCGGTTATACAAACTCTAACTATGCGGCCCTTGCTCAATTTGCCAATACGAACTGGTATTTTGACAACAACTCGCTTTCCAGTACACCCAACGAAGCGGGCACATGGGGAGTCTGGGCGGCAGGCAACGGCGCTCGTAACGGAGGAAGATTCACCAGACCGTCAACCGGGGTGCATCATGTTGTTTTCACATACGACACCACCCAGGGAGCGGCGCTGAATGTGAAGGCATACGTTGACGGGGTAGCACAGACAATTACGCCATTGTTTAGCGACAACACTGCGAGCGCCAACTTTGGAAACTATATTCTTCATTTAATGGCGCAATCGGATGAAACCGTGTTTTGGCCTGCGACGTATCTGGATGAAGTGAGGTTAAGTTCATCTCTCCGAAGCGCTGCCTGGATCACTACCGAATACAACAACCAAAGTTCGCCGGGAACGTTCATCACCATGGGCGGCGAGAGTTGCGGTACGGCATCGCCGACGCCCACTCCTACTACTACACCTACTCCAACACCAACTCCGACTCCTACCCCTTCGGCAACGCCTCAATTTGCGACGGACAACTTTAATCGCGCTGATGGCGGACTCGGTTTGAACTGGGCCAAGCCGGTGCCGGCATCGGAACGAACGTTGCTTATCGTGAACAATCAAGTGACCCCCGACCTCGATGGCGCGCACTGTTACGCATATTGGATCGGGAACACGTTTAGCCAAGACCAGTATTCGCAGGCGCGGATCAGCACCATAGGATCGTGGACCGGGGTGATTACTCGAGCCCAGTCCACTGTCGACCGATTCTATTTGGCCTTTGTATTTGGGCCCAACGACTACCGAATCTTTCTGCGAAAGGACGGGCTCTATTATACTTTAAGCCTCGGAAGTACGGAGACGTGGGTGACTGGTGATATTATCCGGTTGGAGGCGGTAGGCTTGAACCCAGTGCAACTGACGTTGTTCCGGAACGGGAATCCGGTTTTGACCTATACGGATACTACAGAGAACCTCGTCGGAGGCAGCCCTGGTATTGGGATCTGGACTCCGACCGAGCCACACCTGGCAGTTGATGACTGGGAAGGCGGGGATGTTGGAATGCAGGAGAATCTGGTGCGACAAACGCAGCCGCCGAGTGTGCAGGGGGATCTTGTGGCGACGGCATTAGGCGTGAGCGAAGTTAAACTCAGTTGGACGGCATCAACCGAGAGTATTGGTGCAAAAACTTACGAAGTGCAGCGGCGGGACTCTGGGAGCCCGAGTTTCGTGCACGTGGGAACGACTAGAGAAACGAGCTACACCGACACAGGATTGGCAGCAGGCAGCAACTACAGTTATCGCGTCCTGGTAAGGGATGCGAAGGGGCACGTGAAAAAGTACTCCGGTGTGGCGAGTGGCACCACAGCTTCACCCACAATCGTTCCTCGCATACCACGATAACGAGGGGAGCGAAACCAACTGAAAGGCAATACTGGCGGCGACCGCGACTACGTGGCGCCGGCCGAGACGCGGATCGCATGCTGAGATGGTTGTCGAGGCAACACGTCCGGATCGTTGGCGAGACAAAACAAACGCTTGTGGTTGATTTCGTGAGTAATGTTCACACATCTTATAACGGGAACGGAAGGTATCTAGGCTCATTATTGCCAAGTCCACCTCGGACACGCGTGCGACACCTCAGCCTTATTGACACAAACAGATCGCAGCTGGTACGTCTGTGGTTATCTGATTCATTCAACATGACTCAAGAACAATGAAATCCGCCACCGACGTCGTCGCCACGGATTTGGATTTGTTGTCGCATCAGTTGCGGGCAGAGTTTGACGCCTTGTCCGGTCGCAGCGTTCTTATCGCCGGCGGGGCCGGCTTCCTCGGGTACTATCTCGTCCAGGGCGCACTCCACTGGAATCGTACCCATTCTGCGCAACCGCCCATCCTGGTCACCGTCCTCGACAACTTCATCCGAGGTGTGCCCGGTTGGTTGATGGCGCTGGAGCAGGACCCGAATCTTCGCCTGCTGAAACATGATATCACTCAACCGCTGCCGCCAGCACTGGGCGACGTTGAATACCTGATCCACGCTGCTTCGATCGCCTCTCCGACTTACTACCGCAAGTTTCCCATCGAAACGATGGACGCCAACGTCAACGGTCTGCGCTTCCTGCTCGACTACAGCCTGGCGCAGAAACAAAAGAACAAGCCCATTGAAGGAGTCCTGTATTATTCCAGCAGCGAGATATACGGTGATCCCACCCGGGACAGCATCCCAACGCCGGAATCCTATCGTGGCTACGTCTCCTGCACCGGGCCCCGGGCCTGTTACGACGAGTCGAAAAGATACGGTGAAACCCTTTGCGTTAACTTCGCTCGCCAGCATGGCCTGCCCATCAAGGTGGCTAGGCCCTTCAATAACTACGGTCCCGGCCTGAAGATCACCGACGGCAGAGTCATCCCCGATTTCGCTCGGAACATTCTCGGTGGCGAGGATATCGTGATGTTCTCGGACGGATCGGCCAGACGGACTTTCTGCTACGTCGCGGATGCGGTGGCGGGCTATTACAAGATCCTGGTCAAAGGAAGGCCGGGAGAAGCCTATAACATCGGCGTGGAGACACCTGAGATCAGCATGGCGGAACTGGCGGAGCATGTCGCGGCGCTGGGCCGCGAATTATTTGGCTACACCGGCAAGGTCGTCCGGCAGCAAAGCGCGGACAAGGATTACCTCGTGGATAACCCGAGTCGGCGTTGCCCGGTCATCACCAAGGCAAGGACTGAACTCGGTTACGACCCGCAAGTGACTATTGAGGAAGGCTTGCGACGCTCCCTCATCTGGTACTCGGGCAACCGGAAGGCGTCGGAGGCTTGATGAACGTCTCGATCATCGGAACGGGCTACGTCGGCCTGGTTACGGGTGGCTGTCTGGCGGAGAAGGGCCACCAAGTCACGTGCGTCGATATTGATCCTGAGCGCGTGGCGGCGCTCAACCGCGCGGAGTCGCCTATCTTTGAGGCCGGCCTTGACGAATTGCTGCGCAAGCACGTCGGCCGCTCACTGAGGGCGACCACGGATCTTCCGACTGCAGTTTCGGGTTCGGAACTTACTCTTATCGCTGTCGGGACGCCGTTCGATGGTCAGACAATTGACCTTTCGGCAGTGATGGCTGCGTCGCGGCAGATCGGATCAGCATTGCGAAACAAGGCCGCTTATCATGTTGTGGTGGTCAAGAGCACAGTTGTCCCCGGGACCACGGATTTGCATGTGATTCCCGCTCTTGAAGCCGCTGCCGGCAAAAAGGCCGGGGTGGATTTTGGAGTGGGCATGAACCCCGAGTTCCTTTCCGAAGGCGAAGCCATTCACGACTTCATGTTCCCTGACCGCATTGTGTTGGGCGGGAACGACGAACGGACCCTCGACACGCTGGAAGAACTGTACCGGCCTTTTGCCGCCGCTCCCCGCATCCGGACCAACACACGCACCGCCGAACTCATCAAGTACGCCTCAAACGCCCTGTTGGCGAACCTCGTATCGTTCTCGAACGAGATCGCGAACCTTTGTTCTGCGCTGGGGGGAACCGATGTCGTGGATGTCATGAGGGGAGTCCATTTGAGTCAGTACTTTGGCAACCACAACGCCGAGGGCTTGCCCCCAATCGTTTCTTTTTTGCGGGCAGGTTGCGGATTTGGGGGAAGTTGTCTCCCAAAAGATGTCAAGGCGCTGATTGCTCACGGACAAAAGGCGGGTCTCCCAATGAGTCTCCTGGAGTCCGTGATCGAGGTCAATCAAGAGCAACCCAGGAGAGTCGTGGCTCTTCTGGAGAAGCATTGGGCAGATCTCACGGGAATTCGGGTCGCGGTCTTGGGATTAGCCTTCAAACCGGGAACTAACGATGTCCGGGAGAGTCCGGCCTTCCCCATCCTGCGCGAACTGCTTAAGCGGGGTGCGGTTCTGAAGGTCTTTGATCCTGTCGCAATGGACGAGGCGCGCCGCGTACTCCGCGACGACGGTATCACTTATTGCGACGGCCTTTCAGCGGCGCTGCTCGATATCGATGCCTTGATCGTGGTGACCCCTTGGCCGGAATTTCGTGACGTTCCCGCGCTTCTGCGGGGCCGCCATCCCGCTCCAGTGTTTGTTGACGTACGACGTACCTTTGAACGGGGAAGCGTGGAGCGGTATGAAGGCATCGGTGTGTAGAAATTATTATGGAATTCATCGAAACAGCCCTTAAAGGGGCCTTCCTAATCCGACAGAAAAAGATTGAGGATCACAGGGGCTATTTCGCACGTGCGTGGTGCCGCCAAGAGTCCATCAAGCATGGCCTGAATCCGAACATGCTCCAGCTCAACACCGCGTTCAGTTTTCGGCGAGGCACGGTTCGCGGTATGCACTATCAAGAAAAGCCCCATGAGGAAGCCAAACTTGTGCGCTGCACCCGTGGCGCCATCTACGACGTAATCATCGACTTGCGCCCTGATTCGCCGACTTGCGGCCAGTGGCACGGGGAGGAGCTCACCGGCAGCAACGGTACGATGCTTTACGCCCCTGAAGGGTTCGCTCATGGCTATCAAACCCTTCTCGACGACACGGAGATGTGTTACCTGACGTCCGCCCTTTACAGTCCCGAGGTGGCACGAGGCGTACGCTATGATGCTGCGGCTTTCGACATTCGCTGGCCGCTTCCGGTCACGGCAATATCGGAGCAGGACCGGAAATGGCCGGACAACTGGCGATGAATCCCATACATCCTGTCATTCTACTTCAACATTAGTGTAAAGAGTCCATATGGTTAACGCGGCGGATACCGTCTTGGCCCAGCGCGAGAGCGACAGCAGCCCAGTGCGCGTAGCAATGGTCGGGGCTGGCGTTACAGCACGGATGATTGCGCTTCAGTTGGCCACCCCCATTCCTGGTATTCGTTTGGTGGCGATTGCCAACCGGACGATCGAAAAGGCGACTCAGGCTTTTTCCAGCGCCGGGGTACCGCAGGCTGAGGTTGTATTGGACCTCGGCAGGCTTGAAGAAAATGTCGATAGAGGCCGGGCTTCCATTGTGGAGGACCCAAACCTCGTTTGTCAGGCCGACAATGTCGACGTCATCGTCGAGGTTACCGGTACTGTTGAGTTTGGCGCTCACGTTGCCTCCGCCGCCATCCGTCACCGCAAGCACGTCGTCCTGGTTAATGCCGAGCTCGATTCAACGGTCGGTCCGATACTCAGATTCCACGCGGAACGGGCTGGCGTCGTGCTGACAAATACCGACGGAGACGAACCGGGGGTGGCGATGACGTTGCTGCGATATCTGCGCAGCGTGGGGTTGAAGCCCGTGGCTGCCGGGAATCTCAAGGGGATCATCGATAGGTATCGGACTCCGGAGACACAGCGAGAGTTTGCCACTAAGTATGATCAGGACGCCGCCAAGGTCACCTCCTTCGCTGACGGGACGAAACTCTCGATGGAGACCTGTATTCTGGCGAACGCTACCGGGTTTAAAGTCGGACAGCGGGGAATGTATGGCCCCCAGTGTGCCCACGTCCGGGAGATGGCGAAACTATTGCCGTTGGACCAACTGCTGACCGATGGCTTGGTCGACTACGCGTTGGGCGCGGAACCTCACACGGGAGCCTTTGTAATTGTGCACGAGGAGCACCCGCGCAAGCAAAAAGAGTTGGCCTATTACAAGTTAGGAGATGGACCCTGCTACGTTTTCTACACGCCTTACCATCTGCCGCACATTCAAATCGCCTCAACCATCGCCCGCGCCGCCTTGTTTGGCGATCCCACGGTAACTCCGCTCGGGGCACCAATTTGCGAAGTGATTACAGTCGCCAAGCGCAACCTCCAGGTTGGCGAGGTACTGGATGGGGTCGGCGGATTCATGGCCTACGGTGTGATCGAGAATGCCCCCATCAGTGCAAAAGAGAATCTCCTGCCCATGGGTATTTCTGAAGGGTGCCGACTGCTTCGAAATATACCCAAAGACGAACCGATTACGTATGCGGACATTGAATTGCCGCCGAGCCGCTTATGCGATCAATTGCGCGCCGAACAATATCAGCATTTTCGCGGCGAGGACCCGGCTGGAGGAAAGAATCAAGAGTAACCGCTGGTCGGGAGCTTGTTTTTAAGGAACTCATTGTCTCAAAAACCGGAGAAAACAGCGTGAAAGTGGTTTTATTTTGCGGTGGTTTGGGCATGCGTATGCGCGAATATTCCGAAGCTTTGCCCAAGCCAATGGTGGCAATTGGGTATCGTCCCATTCTTTGGCACGTAATGAAATATTACGCCCACTACGGACACAAAGACTTTATTTTGTGTTTAGGCTATAAGGCCGACATCATAAAAAAGTATTTTCTTGAATATGACGAGTGCGTGTCAAATGACTTTGTCCTCTCCGGTGGAGGCAAGAATGTTGAATTACTAAGTAGCGACATCGATGACTGGAACATAACGTTTGTCGATACAGGGCTTACCTCGAACGTTGGTCAGCGTTTGAAAGCTGTCCGAAGTCAACTTGAAGGAGAGGAGATGTTCCTTGCCAACTACACCGATGGCCTGTCGGACGTACCACTTCCTGCAGTCATTGAATCTCTCAAGAATAGCGGAAATGTTGCCTGTTTTGTGGGTGTGAAGCCTCGGGCCACCTTCCATCTTATTACCATGGAGTCTGGTGGCGTCGTCACGAGCATCGAGCACATCGCGAAGTCCGGGACGCGGATGAACGGGGGGTTTATGGCGTTGCGGCAGGAAATCTTCAGTTACATGGAGGACGGAGAGGAACTCGTAGAAGAACCGTTCCGGCGGCTCATTGGCGCCGGTCGCCTGATGGTCTATCCACATGACGGCTATTGGGCCTGCATGGATACTTTCAAAGAAAAGCAGGACCTTGAAGACCTCTTCAGTCGGGGCAGTGCTCCTTGGGCAGTGTGGAATCACCAGCACGAAATCAAGAAATGATTTCGTGCAGTCTGAATCGCGTGAAGCGCGTCCTGTGCTTGGGCGCGCACAGCGACGATATCGAAATCGGCTGCGGTGGCACAGTGTTGCAAATGATCGAGCAATCGAAGAGCCTCGAGTTCTATTGGCTCGTTTTATGTGCCAACCCGGAACGGACCATGGAAGCCAGACGCAGCGCCAATGCATTCCTCGCGCGAGCGCATAAGAAGACGATCGTTATAAAACCGTTTCGAGATGGATTTCTCCCTTACCTCGGTGCGCCGATTAAGGAGTGCTTCGAAGAACTCAAAAAAGTCTTCACGCCTGATTTAATCTTCACTCATTGCAGACACGATCTTCATCAAGATCACCGTCTGATGTGCGAGTTGACGTGGAACACTTTTCGCGATCATTTGATCCTCGAATACGAGGTCCCAAAATACGACGCTGATCTGCGCTCGCCTAACTTCTTTGTGCCGTTGAGCGATGGCCAGGCGCGCAAGAAGGTCGACAACCTTATGCGCTACTTTACCACGCAACGGAACAAGCGCTGGTTCGGCGAGGAATTATTTTACGGTCTGATGCGGCTGCGATCCACCGAGGCCGCCTCACCCACGCGTTACTCGGAGGCTTTCTACTGCCGGAAAACCCTCCTCGCAAGAGTGAATTGAGCCGCGCCACCAAGGGCGCGATCCACTTGCAGCCTGAATTAAGGGATGTTTGGAATGCGAGCTACGCCGTATCAGACGCGTCGGGAAAAAATTCGGCGCCGTGGGGACGGAAAACCTCTTATCATCGGCCCCGTCGCATTTCTCTTGCCAATCACCAAACTTGTAGAGTAAACGACGTTGCATGACACAGGATAGCGGAAAAATGCCGTACGATCGAGTCTTGCCCGGCACGAACATAGTTTGTCGCAGCCAAAAGCCGAACGGATGCTCTTGCCTGTTCGCTTTTTTAATTTCTGCCGCATTCGTGTTCGGCTGCCAGTCCCCTCTACCGCCTTTGCCAAATCCACCGGGTCCCCATACAGCCGTGAGGCTTTCTCCAGGAGATGTGCTCAGGCTTTCCTTTGCCGAAGAGAGCGATTTGGATCAAACGCAGAAAATTCGCAGAGATGGGACGATAAGTCTACCGTACCTGGGACAGGTGAGGGCAGCCGGCAAGCGGATTATCGATCTCCAACATGACCTGACCCAACGCTACGACGAATACCTCGACAATCCCGAGGTACTCATCACACTGGACAATGGTTTGGGCACCGTGATCGTGTCGGGATTCGCCAATAAACCGGGCGCAGTCACGTTCGATCGTCCCACGACTGTTTACCAGGCAATCATGGAAGCGGGCGGCGTAAGCGACTATGGAAGCGCGAGCAATATTCATCTGACTCGTATCATCGACGGAGTCCAGCGCACTGAGAGAATTAATCTTCGGCCCAGTATTCATGGCGAACCTGTCTACCCAAAATATGTCCAGGACGGAGACGTGATCTATATTTCGCGCAGCTTGTTTTGACCTGATGTGCCGGCACGGCGCGACTTGCAAACATGATTTTGCCATGTCGAATTCACCAGGCTGGTAACCGCAAGCGCGTTGAATCACTGTCGCTCGCAGTCGTTTTTGCCGCGTTGGTAACTCTGCAACCGGCAGGAACCCAAGCCCAAGAGACGGGTGCTTCGCCGCTCGAAGAAGCCGGGATAGGATGGCTGCCAGCAGTTCCAGTTCAGATCACGGCCGGTGTTGACACGGGTTACGACGACAACGTTACCCTAAGCTCGAGCCCTAAAAGCTCTTGGTTCGCCAGAGAAAATGTTGCTCTCACTTACAATCGCGCCACGGACCGGACGGCATTTTCTTTGCTTGGTATAGGACGCTTTACTCAGAATTTCGATGTGACGGGCCAGAACGAAAAAAGCGGAAACGTTACCATGTCGCTTTCGCACAACTTTTCGACACGGCTTTCCTTCTACGCCAGCGTTTACGCTGCTTACCAAAACGAACCCAATTTCCAATCCAACGTTGGCCCGGAGAACGTGCGCGCTAATTTCTTCGACACCCGTGACATTTTTTCGCTTACTTATTTCTGGTCTTCGCGACTTTCATCGATAACAAGCTTTACGTTCGAGCGCATCAAGTACGATCAGTCGTCGATT
>Ga0081540_1000390_pt1 | contig 43721 bp, 43 predicted proteins | sample TabmetS2T1R1_FD_71024 | JGI IMG/M metagenome (GOLD analysis project Ga0081540, IMG submission 71024) | Tabebuia heterophylla rhizosphere microbial communities from the University of Puerto Rico - S2T1R1 | ecosystem: Host-associated > Plants > Roots > Rhizosphere ...
CCCCGCCGGGCGCGGCGCAGGGGCGGCGGGGCGCGGGGGGGGGCCCCCGCGGCGCCGGCCCACCCGCGGCCCCCCCGCGCGGGGGCGCGGGGCGCGGAGCCGCTGGAACGGCTCGTGCAACTCGCCGTCGCGTTCTGCGACGAGCAACGGCAGGCCGAGCACGCGGCCCCAGGTCTGCCATTCGGTGAGGATCTCGTCGCCGTCGTCGGACGCGAACAGCTCGGTCGACAGGCCGGCATCGCGGTGCTCGAGCACGACTGCGATCGTGGCCGAGGTTCCGTCCTCGCGCTTGACGACGCGGATCGCAATGCCTTGGAACGCCGACACCGGGACCGACACGGCCATCGGAATGCCGCGCACGGCACGCCGCATCACCACGCGTTCGCGGTGCAGCTCGACGATGCGCACCCGCTCGTCCGCGCCGGCGTCGCTCGCCGGAAAGCGCACGGGCAGTGCGAAGGGGTCGAGCCGTTGTGCACGGCTCGACCCGGCAGGAATGGACCCGCCGTCACGCATTTGACGCCTCGAAACTTGGTCTCCCTGCCGAGCTCTTGAGGCCCGGTCATTGCGGGGACCATGCCACGCGACGCCTGCCATTGGGCTTAAGGACGCTGGTTAACCCCCGGTAGCCACAGCGCGATCAAATCACATGATTGACGGGACGTTTCCGCGACTTCGACAATTTGCGGAAATCCTCGTATGGAGATGCCGGTCCCGCTTGTACGGCGGCAATTCACCCCACATCTGGTGCGTGGGGGCGTTGTCAGCCGTGTGCATCTCAACCGGATGTTAGCCTCATCGCCATGTCATCCTTTCTTGACCAATCCGCGCTGAGCGCGCTCGCTGAACGCCTGGTCGACGCCGCGCGCCGCGCCGGCGCCGACGCCGCCGATGCCATGGCGGCGCGTTCCATCTCGCTCTCGGTCGAGGTGCGCGACGGCACCGTCGAGGAATCCGAGCGCGCCGAAGGCGACAGCATGGGGTTACGCGTGCTGGTCGGACGCCGGCAAGCCGTGGTGTCGACCAACGACATCGCCGGCGAGAGCGCGACCGCGCTCGCCGAGCGCGCCGTCGCCATGGCACGCGTCGCGCCCGAGGACAAGTACGCCGGCCTTGCCGATTCCACACAGCTCGCGAAGTCGTTTCCCGATCTCGATCTGCTCGATCCGGAGCTTCCCTCGGTCGCCGATCTCGAACGCGCGGCGAAGACCGCGGAAGCCGCCGGCCTCGCCGTCAAAGGCGTGAGCAAGTCGGGCGGCGCCTCCGCCGGCGCCGGCATCGGCGGCGTCGTGCTGGTGACGAGCCACGGTTTCTCCGGCGCCTATCTCGGCTCGCACCATTCCGTGTCGATGCAGGCGATCGCCGGCGACGGCACCGGAATGGAACGCGACTATGATTTCTCCTCGGCGCTGCATGCGAGCGATCTCGAGGCGCCCGAGAAGATCGGCCGCAGCGCCGGCGAGCGCGCGGTCAAACGGCTCAATCCGCGCAAGGTGCCGAGCGGGCGCGCGCCGATCGTGTTCGAGCCGCGCATCGCCGGGTCGCTGGTCGGCCACCTGGCCTCGGCGATCAACGGGTCGTCGATCGCGCGCAAGACGAGCTTCCTGCAGGACAAGCTCGGCGAGAAGCTGTTCGCCGACGGCATCGCCATCATCGACGATCCACTGCGCAGGCGCGGGCTGCGCTCGCATCCGTTCGACGCCGAGGGCATCGCGCCGCAGCGGCGCGCGCTGGTCGACAATGGCGTGGTCAAGACCTGGCTGCTCGATTGCGCTACCGCGCGCGAGCTCTCGCTCGAGACCACCGGCCACGCCTCGCGCGGCGTGTCGTCGACCCCCTCGCCCTCCCCGACCAATCTGCATCTCGAGCCCGGCCGCGCGACGCCGCAGGCGCTGATCGCCGACATCGACTCGGGCTTCTACGTCACCGACCTGATCGGCATGGGCGTCAACATGGTCACCGGCGACTACAGCCGCGGCGCCGCCGGCTTCTGGATCGAGCGCGGCGAGATTGCCTATCCGGTCAGCGAGGTCACCATCGCCGGGCATCTGCTCGACGTGTTCAAAGGCCTCACGCCGGCCAACGACCTCACGTTCCGCTATGGGACCAATGCGCCGACCGTGCGCGTGGAGGGTCTCACCGTTGCCGGCCTCTGAGCCAGCGATCGACCGCACGCATGTGACGCGGCGGCTCGTCGCCGCCATCCGCGAGGCCGGCAGTCTCGCCTGCTCGTTCGGCCGGCCGATCAAGAGCTGGACCAAGGGCAAGGACTCGCCCGTCACCGAGGCCGATATCGCCGTCGACCGGCTGCTGCGCGAACGCCTGACCGGCGAGTTCCCGAGCTTTGGCTGGTTGTCCGAGGAGAGCGAGGACGACCTCGGACGTCTGCACGTTCGTCACGTGTGGATCGTCGACCCGATCGACGGCACCCGCGCGTTCCTCAATGGCCGCACCGACTGGTCGATCTCGGTCGCACTGGTGGAGGACGGTCGCCCCATCGTCGGGTCGCTATTTGCGCCGAATGAAGGCGAGCTGTTCGTCGCCACCGCCGGCAAGGGCGCAACCTGCAATGGGATACCGCTGCGAGCGACACCCGGCGATGCCCTGGAAGGGGCGCGCATCGCGGGGCCGCGCCGCATCCTGGACCAGCTCGTGGCGCTCGACACCGGCATCGTCGCCGAGCCGCGCATCCATTCGCTGGCGCTGCGGCTCGCCCGCGTGGCGCAGGGCCGCGTCGATGCCGCGTTCGTCGCCGGCGGCAGCCGCGACTGGGACCTTGCAGCCGCCGACCTTTTGGTGCACGAAGCGCGCGGGGTGCTGACGACGCTGTCCGGATCGGTTCTCGCCTACAATCGGCCGGAAGCCGGTCATGGAACGTTGCTTGCGGCCGGACGGCCGCGGCATCGCGCCGCGACCGATCTGTTGCGTGAGCGGAGCATCAAGCTCGGCTGAGACCGGCAGCGTTCAGTTGTTCTTCTATACATGCGCCGCGGCGTTGCCGCGCGCGATCACATGGATGGATTCGGCGTATGATCCGATTCCGGTGCTGCTCGAGGTGACCGCCATGTCGGCCGATACCAAACAACTGCTGCATCTCGTGTTCGGCGGCGAGCTCAATCGCCTCGACGGAACCGAGTTCAAGGACCTCGACAAGCTCGACATCGTCGGCATCTATCCGAACTACGCGGCCGCGCAGGTCGCCTGGAAGGCCAAGGCGCAGCAGACGGTCGACAACGCGCATATGCGCTACTTCATCGTTCACCTGCATCGTTTGCTGGACCCGGAAACCGACGCGGCGGCGAAGCCGCGCTGAATCACGGGATTGCCGGGGTATGTGGAAGCGTTTCGCGCGCTCGCGCTTCGTTCAGCGGACGCTGGGCACGCTGATCTCGCATTATCTCCGGCTGGTCTGGCGGACCAACCGGTTCACCATCGAGCCGGCCGACTTCTACCACCGGATCGCGCCTGAGCTGCCGATCATCGTCGCCATGTGGCACGGGCAGCATTTCATGGTGCCGTTCTTCCGCCGCGCCGAGCACAAGGTGAAGGTGCTGATCTCCCGCCACCGGGACGGCGAGGTCAACGCGATCGCCGCCGAGCGGCTCGGTGTCGGCATCATCCGTGGCTCGGGAGACCACGGCGGCCGCTATGACCGCAAGGGCGGCGTCGCCGCCTTCAAAGGCATGATCGACGCGCTGCGCGACGGCTATAATATGGCCTTGACCGCCGACGTTCCGAAGGTCGCCCGCAAAGCCGGCAATGGCATCGTCATGCTCGCCCGCTACTCAGGCCGTCCGATCTATCCCGTCGCGGTGGCGACCAGCCGGCGTATCGAGCTCGACAATTGGGACCGCTCCGCAGTCAATCTTCCGTTCGGCCGCTTCGTCATCGTGGTCGGCGATCCCGTGGCGGTGTCGGCGGATGCCGACGACGCGCAACTCGAGGCGGCGCGCCGCGCCGTCGAGGACGGCCTCAACAGGGTGACGGCGCGTGCCTACGCGATCGTCGACAAACGGGCGGGGGTGCCGGGCCATGGCTAAGCGCCTGCCGGCAACATTGGCGGCCTACAGGCGTATCGCTGCCGCGGCGGCGCCGCTCGCCCCATTCGTGCTGTCGCATCGCCTCAATCGCGGCAAGGAGCATCCGACCCGGCTCGCCGAGCGGCGCGGCGAGGCCGCGCTGACGCGTCCCAACGGTCCGCTGGTCTGGGTGCATGGCGCCAGCGTCGGCGAGATGCTGTCGGCCGCGCAGTTGATCGCCCGCCTGCACGATGAAGGCTTTCCGGTTCTCGTGACGTCGGGCACGGTCACCTCGGCGGTGCTGGCCCAGCAGCGCCTTCCCGCCGGCACCATCCACCAGTTCGTGCCGCTCGACTCGCCGCCGTTCATCGCGCGCTTCCTCGACCATTGGCGGCCGAACCTGGCGCTGTTCGTCGAATCCGACCTGTGGCCGAACCTGATCCTGGAAACCGCCGGGCGGCGCATCCCGATCATCGTCGTCAACGGACGCATTTCCGAGCGCTCGTTCAACCGCTGGCGCTATGTGCCCGGCACCATCGCCGCCCTGCTCAAGCAGCTCGATCTCTGCCTGACCCAGTCGCAGGCCGATGCGGATCGCTACGCGCAGCTCGGCGCCCCGCTCGTGTCGATGACGGGCAATCTCAAGCTCGACGTCCCGGCGCCGCCGTTCGATCCGCGCAAGCTGGAGGAGCTCAAGCAGGCGCTCGACGGCCGCACCGTGTTTGCCGCGGCGTCGACGCATCCCGGCGAGGAGGCGGCGGTGATCGAAGCGCATCGCCGGCTGCGCGCGACCTTTCCGCAGCTGCTGACCATCCTCGTTCCGCGTCATCCGGAGCGCGGGACGGGGCTCGCCGAGATCGCCAGCGCCGCCGGCCTCACCGCGACCATCCGCTCGCGCGGCAATCTGCCCGATCGCAGCATCGACATCTATGTCGCCGACACCATGGGCGAGCTCGGCTCGATCTATCGACTGGCGCCGGTCGTGTTCATGGGCGGCTCGCTGATCGGTCACGGCGGCCAGAATCCGATCGAGCCGATCAAGCTCGGCGCCGCCATCCTGCACGGCCCGCATGTGTGGAACTTCAGCGAGATCTATTCCGCGCTCGACGAGGCGCAGGGCGCCTACGAGGTGACCGACGCCGGCCGGCTCGCGGTGCGCATCGGCTCGCTGCTCAAGGACGCGGCCGAGCGCAATCGGCTGGTCACGGCGGGCAAGGCGACGGTCGCCGCGCTCGGCGGCGCGCTCGACCGGACGCTCGCCGCGATCGAGCCCTATCTGATGCAGCTGCGCATCGAACAACGGCAGGCCGATGCGTGACCCGGCGTTCTGGTGGCGCAAACGTTCGCTGCTCGCGCTGCCGCTGCGGCCTGTCGCCGCGGTCTACGGCTTTGTCGCGGGGCGGCGCATGCGCCGCAGGGGCGAGCGCGTCGGCATTCCGGTCATCTGCGTCGGCAATCTGACGGTCGGCGGTGCCGGCAAGACGCCGACCGCGCTGGCGATCGGCCGCATCCTGATTGCCGCCGGCGCGCGCCCGTATTTTCTGAGCCGCGGCTATGGCGGCAGCTTCGCCGGGCCGATCCGCGTCGACCCGCTCAAACATCGCGCCCGCGACGTCGGGGACGAGCCGTTGCTGCTCGCGCAGGTGTGCCCGACCATCGTCGCCGCCGACCGGGTGGCCGGCGCGCGCGCCGCGCGCGATGCCGGCGCGACCGTGATCGTCATGGACGACGGCTTTCAGAATCCGTCCCTGCGCAAGGACCTCGCGCTCGTCGTGGTCGACGGCCGCCGCGGCGTCGGTAACGGCCACGTGCTGCCGGCCGGCCCGATGCGCGCGCCGCTGGCGCGCCAATTGGCGCAGGCTGACGCGGTGCTCGTCGTCGGCAAGGGCGATGGCAAAGCCGCCGGCGCCGCGCGCGTGATCGAGCAGGCGCGCGGACGCGGGCTGCCGATCTTTCAGGGCCAGCTGGCGCCCAATCCCGCCGCCGCCTGGGCGCTCGCCGGGCAGCGTGTCGTCGCCTTCGCCGGCATCGGCGACCCGGAAAAATTCTTCCAGACCATCACCGCTGCCGGCATCACCGCGCGGGTGCGCCTGAGCTTTCCCGACCACCACCGTTACACGCGCGCCGACGCCTCGAAGATCCTGGCGCTTACCAGCCACGGAGATCTGCAGCTTCTCACCACGGAGAAGGATCACGCCCGCATGAAGAACGATCCGGCGGTCAGCGAGCTCGCCGGGCGCTCAAAGACGCTGCCGGTCGCGCTCACCCTCGACGACGAGGACGCGTTCAGGCAGTGGGTGCTGTCGCTCTTGTCGAGATCAAAGCCGGCAGCCGCAGGCACGGCCAGGACATAAAGCACGTTACGCCGCGCCGCCCCGGTTGGGATAAAACCGCTGGAGCACAACCTCGGGGCTCGAATAGGGTTCCTGCAACTCGACGCTCCAGTACTTGAGCTCCTCGAGCGGGATGGGGACGCCGGTCACCGCGCAGCGGACATAGGCGCCCGGCCTGATGACGCGAAAATCGCCGTCCAGATATTTGACCTCCGCCTCTCCGGCCATGGGCGAGCGATGATCGAAGCGGTTGAGCACCTGAACCCTCCTCGGCGGTCGATAATTGGCGGACGGACGTCCACGGCGCACCCAACATAGGGGTTCGCGGCCCGGCTTGAAACCCATTCCGTTATGCAGAACCGAAAAAGCTCCAACCGACTTGCCCTTCCACCGAATCGTGATCGGCGGGAGCGCGGTCCGTGGTATCCTGTGCCCTGTTTCATGCGGATTCCGCTCCGATGCGCCTGACCGCCGCGCTCCTTGCTGTTGCCGCTGCAACCGCTCTCGCCAGCGTCGCGGCCGCGGCCACCGGCATGCCCTTCGAGCAGGTCGAATTCGGCGAGGGCGAATACCGCCTGCGCGGCGTGTTATTCCGGCCCGAAGGGCCCGGTCCGTTTCCGGCCGTGGTCGCCTTGCATTCCTGCGGCGGGCTCAATCTCAGCGGCAACCGGATCGGCACGCGCTACCACGATTGGGGCGAGCGGTTGGTCAAGGCCGGGTTTGTGGTCCTCTATCCCGACAGCTACGCCTCGCGCGGGCTCAGCTCCCAGTGCACGACGCGGACCAGCACGGTGCGCAACGATCGCGAGCGCGTCGCCGACGCGGACGCGGCGCTGCGCTGGTTGCAGGAACAGTCGTGGGTGGTGCCGGAGCGCATCGCGCTGCTCGGCTGGTCCGAGGGCGGCATCTCGGCGCTGTGGGCGGTGCGGCCGCGCGCGCGCACGGCCGCAAAGACCCCGGACGCCAAGCCGGACTTCCGCTCGGCGGTGGCGTTCTATCCGGGCTGCCGCCGGCTCGGCTATACCGCCTGGAGCGCCCGCGTGCCGACGCTCATCCTGATCGGCCGTGCCGACGACCAGTCCTCCGCGTCGGTTTGCGAGCAGATGGTGGCCGGGGCGCGCGGCCGCAGCGCCCGCATCTCCATCGTCGTCTATCCCGGCGCCTACCACGACTTCGATCATCCCAACCGGCCGGTGCACATGCGCACCGGCTATGCATTCTCGGTGGATGGCAGCGGCCGCGTGCATACCGGCACCAACCCGCAAGCGCGGTCGGACGCGGTCAAGCGCGTGCCCGAGTTCCTGTCGCGATAATCGCGACCTGCTGATGACGCAGCGGCGGTAACACCGCGCCGCACCGCCGCACTCGACACATCGCCGGGTCAAATGCAAGGTTGCGCGTGATGCTCACCACGCCGCGCCGGAACCACCCGTCAGCAGCTCCATGCCCCAGCACTCGTTGATTTCCACGATCGTGATCGGCCTGGTGCTGGCCTTCGCCTTCGGCGCGCTGGCGCACCGCATCAAGGTATCGCCGCTCGCCGGCTACCTGCTCGCCGGTGTCATGATGGGGCCGTTCACGCCCGGCTTCGTCGCCGACCAGAAGATGGCGGCGGAGCTCGCCGAAATCGGCGTCATCCTGCTGATGTTCGGCGTCGGACTGCATTTCTCGCTGCCCGACCTGATGTCGGTGCGGGCGATCGCGCTGCCCGGCGTGCTGGTGCAGATCGTGCTGACGACCCTCGCCGGCATGGGCGTCGCCTGGCTCGCCGGCTGGCCGATCGGCGCCGGCCTGGTGTTCGGGCTTGCACTGTCCGTTGCCTCGACCGTCGTCGTGTTGCGCGCCTTGCAGGAGCGGCGTCTGCTCGAGACCGAGCGCGGCCGCATCGCCATCGGCTGGCTGATCGTCGAAGACATCATCATGGTCTTCACGCTGGTGCTGCTGCCGGCATTGGCGGGCGTGCTCAGGGGCCAGGGCGAGGCCGACGTCTATACGTTCGCGGTGCCGATCGGCCAGACATTAATCAAGATCGTCGCCTTCATCGCCGTCATGCTGCTCGTCGGCACGCGGGTGATCCCGTCGATCCTGCACTACGTCGCGCATACCGGCTCGCGCGAGCTGTTTCGCCTGGCCGTGCTGGCGATCGCGCTCGGCGTCGCCTACGGCGCGGCGACGCTGTTCGACGTGTCGTTCGCGCTGGGCGCCTTCCTCGCCGGCATGGTGCTGAGCGAATCCCAGCTCAGCCAGCGCGCCGCCTCCGAGTCGCTGCCGCTGCGCGACGCATTCGCGGTGCTGTTCTTCGTCTCGGTCGGCATGCTGTTCGACCCGCGCATTATCGTTACAGCACCGCTGATGCTGCTCGCCGCCGTCGCCATCATCATCGGCAAATCGGTGATCGGCTATGCCATCGTGCGCCTGTCCGGCCATCCGACCGCGACGGCGCTGATGGTCGCCGCGAGCCGCGCCCAGATCGGCGAGTTCTCGTTCATCCTCGCTGGCCTCGGCGTCGCCCTGCAACTTCTCCCCGAGGCAGGGCGCGACCTGGTGCTCGCCGGGGCGATCATCTCGATCCTGCTCAATCCGTTGCTGTTCGCCGCGCTCGACCGCTGGCCGGCGCCACAGGAGAAGCCGCTGCCGCAGCCCGGCGCCGCGCCGGCGCCGCCTGCCCCGCCCGAGCCCGCGACCCGGCATCCGCTCACACCGACGAGGCTTGCCAACCACGTCGTGCTGGTCGGACATGGCCGGGTCGGCAACGTGATCAGCGAGGCGCTCGCCGCCTCGAAGACTCCGTTCCTGGTCATCGAAAACGAAGCCGACAGCACCAGGAAATTACGCGAGCAGGGTATCGAGGCCATCACCGGCAATGCCGCCGATCCCGAGGTGGTCAAGGCGGCGAACATGGCCGCCGCGCGCTGCCTCCTGGTCGCCATTCCGGACGCGTTCGAGGGCGGCCAGGTGGTCGAGCAGGCGCGCAAGATCAACCCCCAGCTCGACATCGTCGCCCGCGCGCATTCCGAGGAGGAGATCGTCCACCTGGTGCGCCACGGCGCCACCACGGTGATCATGGGCGAGCACGAGATCGCCAAGGCGATGATCGCCGACGTGCGGGCGCATCTCGAGGCGACCCATCCAGCCGAGATCAGGACGGTGGAAGAGTCGCCAGGACAGACGGTCGGCTGAATCACCCGCGGGTCTGTTGCGCCCGCCAAGCCTTGTAAGCCTGCACGGTCTCTTCATTCGGCGGAAATGTGCCGGCGAGCGGCGCCCCGTTGCGGACGCGCTCGGCGAGCCAGGCCTCCATCTCCTCCTGCTCGACCGCTTCGCGCGCGATCTCCGCCGCGATGCCGCGCGGCACGATGACGACGCCGTCCGAATCGCCGATGACCACGTCGCCCGGATAGACCGCCACGCCGCCGCAGGCGATCGGGCGCCCGTGCTCGAGCGCATGATGCACCACACGGTTCACCGGCGGGCTCGGCGCCGCGCAGAACACCGGCATTGTCATCCCGCCGATCGGCACGCTGTCGCGCACGCCGCCGTCGGTGACGATGCCAGCGCCGCCGCGCACCATCAGCCGGGTCACCAGGATGTCGCCGCAACAGGCCGCGCGGGTCTCCTCGCGGCAGTCCATCACCAGCACGTGGCCGGCCGGCGTCTGCTCGAAGGCCTCGCGCTGCACTTCGTTGGCGTCGGGCTTGGCGCCGAAGCCGTCGAGATCCTCGCGCGCCGGAATATAGCGCAGCGTATAGGCCGGTCCGACCATCGGCGCGTCGTAGCGCGCCAGCGGCCGCACGTTACGCAGTAGCACATTGCGCAGGCCGCGCCGGAACAGGCGGCCGGACACCGTCGCGGTGCTCGTCGCCTTGAGGTCGGCCACCACCTTCGGATCGAGATCGCTCATCTCAACGTTCCTGTATCTGTCGTCAGTCGACTTTGATGCCCATCTTGCGGATCAACGGCAGCCAGGTCGCGTCTTCCTTCTCGAGGTACTGCCTGAACTCGTCGATCGACATCGGCACGGCATCGGCGCCGAGCGCGGTGAAGCGGCTCTTGACCAGCGGATCAGTGAGGATCTTGCGCAACTCCGCATTGAGGCGGGCGACGATCTCCGGCGGCGTCTTTGCCGGCGCCATCAGGCCGGTGAAGGTCGCGCCGACGATGTCCGGAAAGCCCTGCTCGTCGAAGGTCGGCAGGTCGGGCAGCCATGAGGTGCGCTGGCTTCCGGTGACGCCGAGCGCGCGCGTGCGGCCGTCCTTGATGTAGGGCAGCGCCACCGAGACCTGGTCGAAGTTGAAGTTGACATGACCGGCGATCAGGTCGGTCGTCGCCGGCGCGTTGCCCTTGTATTGCACGGTGACCCAGCTGAGACCCAGCTTCGACTGCACCAGCTCGCTGAGCAGGTGATTGGTCGTGCCGGGTCCGGGCGACGACATCGTGAGCTTGCCGGGCTCGCGGCGCACCAGCTCGATGAACTCCTTCACCGACCGTGCCGCCACGGACGGATGCACCTGCAACACCAGCGGCGTCAGCGACACCATCGTGATCGGCGCAAAGTCGCGCCGCCATTCATAGGCGCGCCGGCTCGCCATCTCGGGCGCGAACAGGATCGGACCGTTGGCGCCGAGCAGCAGGGTGTAACCGTCCGGCTCGGCCTTGGCCACCGCGTCGGCGCCGATCAGGCCGCCGGCGCCCGCCTTGTTCTCGACCACGAACGGCCGTCCGAAGCTCGCTTGCAGCGGCTCCGCGATGATGCGCGCCGCGCCGTCGATATTGCCGCCCGGTGGGTACGGCACGACGATCTTGACCGGCTGCTCGGGCCACTTCTGCGCCGCCGCCGGCGTCACGAACCACGCCGCCAGCACCAGGCAGATGGTGAACACGCGTGTCATGGGATGCTCCCGAAGTTTCGTTGGCGTCTGGCCGAGGCCTTACGTTTCGAACCCGAACAGCTGCACCGGATTGTCCACCAGGATACGCTTCCGCGCGTCCGCATCGGGGGCGCAGCGAAACAGGAACTCGAGCAGGTCCGCTTCGTTCGGCGGCTGCTTGGTCGAGACGGGATGCGGCCAGTCGCTGCCCCAGATGACACGGTCGGGCGCGACCTCGAGATAGGCGCGCACGATCGGTACGACGTCGTTCCAGGGCGGGCCGGCCTTCGATGTCTTCTCGGTCAGCGAGACCATCACCCAGAAGTTCCCGCGCCGAAGGAGCTCGACCATGGTCTTCAGGCTCGGGTCGTCGGCGCCGCGCGCCGGATCCGGCCGGCCCAGATGATCGATCACGACAGGCACCTCCAGGTCCCGGTAGGCGGCGATGCTCGCGGCAATGCCGTCGGGCTCCGGCTGCACCTTCACGTACCAGCCGAGCTCGCGCACGCGCGCCATGGCGCGGTCGATATCGGCCTTGGAGAGCGCGACGCCGAGCCCCTGGCGTGTGAAGCGCGCGCCTCGCACGCCGGCCCGGTGCAGCCGCTCGAGATAGACATCGTCCTTTTCATTGAACACGATGGCGTTGGCGCAGCCGCGATAATTGGGGCCGGCCGCGGCAAGCCCGTCTAAGGTGACCGCATGGTCGGCACCGTAGGTGGTCGGCTGCACGATCACGCCGCGCGCGATGCCGAGCGCACGGTGCATCTTCAGCGCGGCGTCGACCGTCGCCGTCGGCATTTCGTAGACGGCGCCAGGCCGCACCGGATATCGCTCCGGCGGCCCGAGCACATGAAACTGGCTGTCGCAGGCGAGCGGCGGCGGCACCACCGACGGTGTGCGCGGATTCGGATCGAACGGCAGATAGGTCGGCATGCTTCCTCGCGCACTCACGATTTCGGCGTCTGCCGGACCGAGGCCATGGTGATGATCTCGCCCAGTGTCGCGTAGCGTGGACCGGCGATGCGGCAGATCGGATCGAGCCTCTCGGTGTCGATCTTTCCGTCCTGCAGCACACCTTCGCGGATGTGGAACATCAGCACTTCGCCGACCAGCAGCCGGCTGCGCGTGTCGCCGAACTCGATGCAGTGACGCAGCCGGCATTCCATCGCGACCGGCACGTCGCGCAAGCGCGGAACGCGCACCCGCGTGCACGGCGTCACCGCGAGCCCGAGTCGCTCGACCTCGCTGATCTCCGGCGGATGCTCGATCGAGCTGAGGTGAACCGGCTCGAGCAGCGCGCGGTCGGCCATGTGAATGACGAATTCCTCGGTGGCGAGGATGTTGCGCGCTGTGTCCTTGTAGGTCCCGACCTTGTGGCCGACACTGATCGCCAGCATCGGCGGCTTGGGCGAGACGAACGTGAAGGCGCTGAACGGCGCGAGGTTGACGACGCCGGCGGCGGACTGGGTCGTGACCCATGCCACCGGCCGCGGCACCACGATGCCGGTGAGGAGCCTGTAGCTCGCCTCCGTCGCGAGCGTCGCCGGATCGAGCTCCATCGCCGCGCTCATGGGCTGACCTCCAGGACGGCGAGGAAATCGCACTGCACCAGGATGCCGGGCGTGAGGACGCCCTGCATGGTCTGGCGCGCCGGCCGCGTATCCGGATCGGGAAACAGCGCGAGCCACGCGTCGTTGATGGCCTGGCGCTGCGAGCGGTCCGTCATCCAGACGTTGAGCTTGACGATGTCGTCGAGCGTGCCGCCCGCCGCCTCGACGATCGAACGGACATGCGCGAACATCAGCGCGCACTGCCGCTGCAAGCCGTCGGCCGGTTTGCCGGTCGCGATGTCGAGCCCGTAGATGATGCCCGAGGTCACGATATTGCCGAGTCGGCACGCGGCGGGGATCGGGTTCTTGTGGCCGAAGCCCTCGACATAGACGCTCTTTCGTTTCGTCATGGCCATCGTCCCGTCTATGCGAAACAGCACGACACCGAGCCGAACGGCCCGTAGTCGGCGTGAAACGTGTCGCCCTTGCGCGCCTCGATCGGCCGGATGAAAGACCCGCTGAGGACGAGCTGCCCCGCCTCGAGCTGCACCCCGTGCAGATGGAGCTTGTTGGCGAGCCAGGCCACGCCGGCGGCAGGATGGTTGAGCACGCCGGCGGCGACGCCGGTCTCCTCCAGCTGGCCGTTGCGATAGACGAGCGCCGCCACCCAGCGCAGGTCGGTGTCGAACGGACGGAACGGACGTCCGCCGACCACCAGCGCGGCGTTCGCCGCGTTGTCGGCGATGGTGTCGACGATCCTGCGCGTGGCCTTGCCCTCGGGATCGACGCGCTGCACGCGGGTGTCGAGGATTTCCAGAGCGGGCACCATGTAGTCACAGGCATTGAGGACGTCGAAGATCGCGCAATCCGGCCCCGCCAGCGGCTGAAGGAGGTGGAAGGCGAGCTCCGCCTCGACACGGGTGGTGATGAAGCGGTCGGTCGGGATCTCGGCGCCGTCGGCGAAAAACATGTCGTCGAGCAGCGCGCCGTAGTCGGGCTCGCGGATGTTCACCGCGTTCTGCATCGCCTTCGAGGTCAGGCCGATCTTGTGGCCCTTGATGACGCGCCCGCTGCCGACTTTGCGCGCGATCCAGGCCCGCTGCACCGCGTAGGCATCGGCGATGGTCATGCCGGGAAACTCGGCGCTGAGCATACGGATCGGCTTGCGCGTGCGCTCGGCCTCGTCGAGGCGCGCCGCGGTGCTCGCGATCTGGTCGTCGGTCAGCATGGACCCGCCTCCCCCCGCCACGTTTTCTTGTGTCGAGGAAGCATGCCCCGGCCGGACCGGCCGCACAATTGCGCCGGTGCGTGCAATTCCACATAGTGGAATGAACCGGAGGGATGCCGATAGGGCAACGCATGCGCGCAGATCGGGCAGATCAATGGGTTCGGGCGCTGACCGCCCCTCAGGATCGTCCTGACGGAACCCAGAGCATCCGGCGCGCCTTCCTGGTGCTGCGGATCCTCGCGACCGCGGGAACCTCAGGCCTCGCCCTGATCGAGATCGCGCGCGCCGCCGGCCTCGCCGCCCCGACCGCGCATCGGGTGCTTGCGGCGCTGGCGGCCGAAGGCACGGTCGAGCAGCGGCCGCGCACGCGCCGTTACGCGCTGGCGACGCAGCTCGACCTCGCGCCGCGAACGGCCAGCTCGCCGTTGCTGGCCGCCGCCGCCACCGTGCTGGGCGAAGCGGCCGAGGAGATCGGCGACACGCTGTTCCTCACGGTCCGCGACGGCCTGGAGACCGTCTGCGTCGCGCGCCGGCTCGGCAGCTATCCGATCCAGGTGCTCGCGCTCGAAGTCGGCGCCACGCGTCCGCTCGGCGTCAGCAGCGCCGGCATCGCCATGCTGGGCACGCTGCGCCCGGCCGTGGCGCGCCGCCTGATCATGCAGAACCGGCGCCACCTTCCGTCCTACGGCATGACCATCGACGACTCGGTCGCCGCGGTCGCGCAAGCGCGCGCCGACGGCTACGCGCTGCGCGAACGCGGGCTGGTCGCCGGCACGCGCGCCGTGTCGCTGGCGTTCGCGCGCCGCGACGTCCAGGCCTGGGCGGCGCTGACCGTGGCTGCCGTCAACCGGCGCATGCAGCCGCCGCGGCTCGTGGCGGTCATCGATCAACTAAAGATCTACGCGGATCGGATCGAGCAGTCGTTGCAGAAGGAGGCGGCGTAGGGCGCAATAGCGCAGCGTATTGCGCCGCCGAGCTGCCCAGGCGCAATACGCCATAGCCCGTCGAAGACGGGCATAAACGCCCTGATGGCTATTGCGCCCTACATCTAAAACAAATCGCCCTGCCCTTCGTTGTGCAGCGGCCGCCGCCGGCGCCGCGGCGTGACCGCCACCGGCTTGCTGGCGCCGCCGGAGGTCGCCACGGCAGCGACGCGCCCGTCGACGAACTCGATGTCGAGCGCTGACCCGCTCGCCACGCCGGCGGCCTTGCGCAACGGCACGCCGGCGGCGTCGCGCACCAGCGCGAAGCCGCGCGCCAGCACGCCCTGGTAGGAGAACGCCGAGAGGAGATCCGCGGCGCGGTCGAGCCGCGCGGTGCGGATGTCGAGCAGCGTGTAGATCGCGCGCTCGGCGCGACCCATCAGCTGGGTGATCCGCTCGCGTGAGCGGTCGATCAGCTGGCGGCGCGCCTGCATGTTGCCGCGCATCGCCACCGACAGGCGGTTGGCGAGCGCGTCGTAGCGGTCGCGCCGGCGCTCGACAAAGACGGTCAGGCAGCGCGCCGCGCGCGCGCCGAGGTCGCGCGTGCGCTCGCTCTCGCGCGCGACGCGGACGCCGAGCATGCGCGGCGTCAGCCGTCCGGCGATGCGCGACAGCGCGGTGTGATGCAGCTGCGCATTGGCGCGCAGCGCGCGCGGCAGGCGGTCGCTCGCGCCGTCGAGCCGCTGGCGCGGAATGGCGAGCAGGGTTTCCGCGGTCGGCAGCGCGCGCGCGGCGGCGCGCAGCTCGGTGCGGCGCTCCGACTGGCAGCGGCCCCAGCAGGCGAGCGCCCGCTGCGCCAGGCTGCCGACCTTCACGAGAAGGTCAGCGCGCACCGGCACCGCCATCTCGGCGGCGGCGGTCGGCGTCGGCGCGCGCACGTCGGCGGCGAAGTCGATCAGCGTGACGTCGGTCTCGTGGCCGACGGCGGAGATCAGCGGGATCATGCTGTCGGCCGCCGCGCGCACCACGATCTCCTCGTTGAACGACCACAGGTCCTCGAGCGAGCCGCCGCCGCGCGCGACGATGAGCAGGTCGGGCCGCCGCACCCGGCCCGTCTCCGGCAGCGCATTGAAGCCGCGGATCGCCGCCGCCACCTCCTGCGCCGAACCGTCGCCCTGCACGCGCACCGGCCAGACCATCACGTGGCGCGGAAAGCGGTCGCCGAGCCTGTGAAGAATGTCGCGGATCACCGCGCCGGTCGGCGATGTGACGATGCCGATCACGTCCGGCAGGTAAGGCAGCAGCTGCTTGCGCGCCGGATCGAACAGGCCTTCCGCCGCGAGCTTCTTCTTGCGCTCCTCGAGCAGCGCCATCAGCGCGCCGACGCCGGCCGGCTCCAGCCGGTCGATGACGATCTGGTAGGTCGAGCGGCCGGGATAGGTGGTCAGGCGTCCGGTGGCGATGACCTCGAGGCCTTCCTCCGGCTTGAAGCGCAGGCGGCCGAGCGTGCCCTTCCAGATCACCGCGTCGATGCGCGCGCTTTCGTCCTTGAGCGAGAAATAGGCGTGACCGGACGAATGCGGCCCGCGATAGCCGGAGATCTCGCCGCGCACGCGCACGTGGCCGTACTCGTCCTCGACGGTGCGCTTGAGCGCCGCCGCGAGCTCCGAGACGGTCCATTCCGGAATGTTGATGCGCGGGGCGGTGTCGGTCGTGGTCATCAGCACCTTTGGCCTAGTTCGACAGATTCATCCCTTGAATCGCTTCTTTCCACTTCTGCGACTCGGATGCCAGGAATTTCGCAAAGGTGACGTCATCTTCATAGGCCACATCGGCGGCCAGGAGCCGCACTTTCACCGCAGCGTCGGGCTCCGCCAGGATTGCGGCGACTTCGCGGGTGACCTGCTTGACGACCTCGGCTGGTGTTCCGGCCGGCGCGAACAGGCCGAGGAACCCGGCCGAAATGCCGAACCCCGGCACGCCGCCCTCGGCGATGGTCGGGATGTCCGGCGCAATGGCGCTGCGCCGCGCGGTGGTCATGCCGAGCGCGGTGAGCTTGCCGGCCTGGATGTGCGGCAGCGCCGATGTCAGGTCGACCGACGCGATCAGGGTCTGGCCGCCCAGCACGTCGGTCACCGCCGGCGTGCTGCCGCGATAGGGCACGTGGACCAGATTGGCGCCGGTTTGTTTCTTGAGCAGCTCCATGCCGAGGTGCTGCAGCGAGTTGACCCCGGTTGAGCCGTAGCTCAGCCCGCCCGGGGTGGCTTTCGACCGCTCGATCAGCTCGCGCACCGACTTCGGCCCGGCGGCGGGATTGGCAACGACGATGATCGGCAGCTCCATCAGCTTCGCCACCGGCACGATGTCGCGCAGCGGATCGAAGTTGGCCGGCGCGCCCGGGATGTGCGGATTGATCACCGTCGCGCCGGCCGCGCCGATCCCCAGCGTGTCGCCGTCCGGCGTCGCCTTGGCGACGGCCATCAGCCCGATCGCGCCGCCGCCGCCCGGCTTGTTCTCGACGATGACCTGCCGGCCGGTCCGCGCCGTGAGCCCGCTTGCGATGATGCGCGCGATGCCGTCGGACGACGCGCCGGGCGCGAACGGCACGACGATCGTGATCGGCTTCTGCGGCGCCTGCGCCATCGCCGGCCCGGCCAACATCAGGATCGTCGCGACGACAACCCATTTGGCTCGCATGCTGTTCTCCCTCGGCGCCTTGTGGCGCTGCTGTCGTATGTCACATCAGGATAGTCGTCCGCGTCGCGGCTGTCTCCCGCCTGGCGCAGGCCTGCCTGGTGGTCCGCCGCCGCGATTCGATGTTAGACTTGAGTCAGTCCGTCACATCACAGCGGTGATCATATGGAACACGCAGCGACCGCGCAGAAGACCTTGTCCCAACGCGCCGACGAGCTCGAGGAAGAGATGATGCACGAGCTCGAGCGCATCGCGGTCAAGTCGGTGCTCTATACGCTCGGCGAGGGCAAGGTCGGAATGGAGAGCGGCGCCGCGATGATGGCGAAGAATCCCGGCAAGTATTTCCTGATGGGCGCCGATCCGCGGCTGCCGCAGATGCCGGAGAAGCCGACGCTGGTCGACTATTTCCGCTGCCGCTTCGCCTCGACCGCGCATCTGTTGCAGAGCGCCACGCACGCGCTGAAGGCCGGCCACAGCGAGAAGGTGATCCTGGCGTGCCTGCTCCACGACATCGGCGTGGTGAGCTTCATCCGCTGCGACCACGGCTATTGGGGGGCGCAGATGATCGAGCCCTACGTGGACGAGGAGGTGAGCTGGGCGGTGCGCGCGCACCAGGCGCTGCGTTTCTTCCCCGACGAGTCGGTCGGCTACAAGTATCCCGAGCTCTACGTGAAGTTCTTCGGACCCGACTACCAGCCGGAGCCCTACATCGTCGAGGAGTACAAGCGCGCGCGGAACCACAAGTGGTACATGACCTCGCGGCTGATCACGCTCAACGACATCTACTCGTTCGATCCCAATGCCAAGGTCCATCTCGACGATTTCGTCGACATCATCGGCCGCAACTTCAAGCAGCCGAAGGAAGGCCTCGGCCTCGACAACAGCCCGTCGGCGCACATGTGGCGCACCATGATGTGGCCGACGCGGTTCTTGTGACGAGCTCCCACGCCGCCCTCGCGCGGCTGTGGCGCGAAGCACGCCAACCGGACGCGGCGCTCAGATCGGTCGCGCTGTCCGGCTCGGAGCCTGTCCTGCCCTCGTCGTTCGCCGTCGGCACGGCGGCGCAGGCGAGCATCGCGGCTGCCGCGCTCGCCGCCGCCGAGCTGCAGCGTCTGCGCAGCGGGCACGATCAGATGGTCAGCGTCGATATGCGCGATGCGGCCGTCGAGTTCCGCAGCGAGCGATACCTGCGCGTCAACGGCGAGGAGCCGCAGGACCCGTGGGACAAGATCGCCGGCCTCTACCGCTGCGGCGACGGCCGCTGGGTCCGCCTGCATACGAATTTTCCGCATCACCGCGACGGCATGCTCACGTTGCTCAGGTGTGAGTACGACCGAGCGGCGGTGCAGCGAGCGCTCGAGACATGGCAGGCCGACGCATTCGAGGCCGCGGCCGCCGCTGCGGGCCTGGTCGCCACGGCGACTCGTTCGTTCGCCGAATGGGATGCACATCCTCAGGGACGCGCGGTCGCCGCGCTGCCGGTGTTGTCGATCGAGCGGATCGGCGACGCACCGACGCGGGCGTTGCCGCCCGGCGACCGACCGCTCGCCGGCGTGCGCGTGCTCGACCTCACGCGGGTGATCGCCGGCCCGGTGTGCGGACGCACGCTCGCCGCCCACGGCGCGGATGTCATGCTGGTCAACGCGGCGTACTTGCCGCAGATGGCGACTTTGGTGATCGACTGCGGCCGCGGAAAGCTCTCCACTTTCATCGATCTGCGCGAGCGAGGTGGCCGTGACGCGCTCGCCGGCCTCGTGCGCGACGCCGACATGGTCGTGCAGGGCTATCGTCCAGGCGCTTTGCAGGCCTTGGGCGTCGGTCCCAGCGAGGCCGCCGAGATGCGCCCGGGAATCGTTTACGTCTCGCTCAGCGCCTATGGCCACGCGGGTCCGTGGGCGGAGCGTCGCGGGTTCGACTCGCTGGTGCAGAACACCTCGGGCATCAATGTTGCCGAGGCCGAGGCTGCGGGAGCCGACCAGCCCAAACCTCTCCCCTGCCAGGCGCTCGACCACGCGGCCGGCTATCTGATGGCGTTCGCTGCGATGAGCGCGCTCGCACGGCGTCTTCGCGACGGCGGCAGCTGGCACGTGCGGGTCTCGCTGGCGCAGACCGGTCACTGGATTCGCAGCCTCGGCCGCGTGCCGGATGGCCTGGACTGCCCTGATCCGACGTTCGAACATGTCCGCGACCGGCTGGAGGTCTGTGATTCGGGCTTCGGCAAGCTGACGACCGTTCGCCATGCGGCCGTTCTGTCGCAGACGCCGGCGCGCTGGTCGCGCCCGTCGGTACCGCTCGGCACGCACTTACCTATATGGCCGCCGCGCTAGTTCTTCAGCCGATACCCCGTCTTGAACATCCACCACACGATCGCCAGGCATAGCGAGAGGAAGCCGAGTGTCGCGGCGAGGCTGATGCCGACGCCGACGTCGGAGATACCGTAGAAGCTCCAGCGGAAGCCGGAGACCAGGTAGACCACCGGGTTGAACAAGGTGATGGTCTGCCAGACCGGCGGCAGCACGTGGGTCGAATAGAAGCTGCCGCCGAGGAAGGTCAGCGGCGTGAGGACGAGCAGCGGGATCACCTGCAGCTTCTCGAAGCCGTCGGCCCAGATGCCGATGATGAAGCCGAACAGGCTGAAGCTCACCGCCGTCAGCACCAGGAACGCCACCATCCAGACCGGGTGCTCGATCCGGATCGGCACGAACAGCGCCGAGGTTGCGAGGATGATCAGGCCGAGGATGATCGACTTGGTCGCGGCGGCGCCGACATAGCCGAGCACGATCTCGACGAACGAGACCGGCGCCGACAGGAGCTCGAAGATCGTGCCGACAAAGCGCGGAAAATAGATGCCGAACGAGGCGTTCTGCGTGCTCTGGGTGAGCAGCATCAGCATGATCAGGCCCGGCACGATGAAGGCGCCGTAGCTCACCCCCTCGATCTCGGTGATGCGCGAGCCGATCGCGGCGCCGAACACCACGAAATACAGCGACGTCGAGATGACCGGCGACACGATGCTCTGCAGCAGCGTGCGGCCGGTGCGCGCCATCTCGAACTTGTAGATCGCACGGACGGCTCCGAAGTTCATCGTCGCACCCCTCATCGTTTCACCAGGCTGACGAAGATCTCCTCGAGCGAGCTCTGCTTGGTGTGGAGATCGTTGAACCGGATATCCGCGAGATGGAGGTCGTCGAGCAGCGCGGTGATGCCGGTGCGCTCGCCCCTGGTGTCGTAGGTGTAGACCAGCTCCTGCCCGCCGTCCGCGAGAGTGAGGTTGTGCCGCGCGAGCTGCGGCGGAATCGCGGTGAGCTTCTTCTGCAGATGCAACGTCAGCTGCTTCTCGCCGAGCTTGCGCATCAGCTCGGCCTTGTCCTCGACCAGGATGATCTCGCCCTTGTTGATGACGCCGACGCGGTCGGCCATCTCCTCGGCTTCCTCGATGTAGTGCGTGGTGAGGATGATGGTGACGCCCGACGCGCGCAGCTCGCGCACCACCTGCCACATGTCCTTGCGCAGCTCGACGTCGACCCCCGCGGTCGGCTCGTCGAGGAACAGAATCTGCGGCTCGTGCGCCAGCGCCTTGGCGATCAGCACCCGCCGCTTCATGCCGCCCGACAGCGTCATGATCTTGTCGTTGCGCTTGTCCCACAGCGACAGCTGCTTGAGCACCTTCTCGAGATGCGCCGGACCGGCCTGCTTGCCCCACAGGCCGCGGCTGAAGCTCATGGTCGCCCACGGCGATTCGAACGCGTCGGTATGCAGCTCCTGCGGCACCAGGCCGATCAGTGCGCGCGCCGCGCGATAGTCGGTGATGATGTCGTGGCCGTCGACCGTCACCTTGCCGCCCGTCGGATTGACGATCCCGCAGATGATGTTGATCAGCGTCGTCTTGCCGGCGCCGTTCGGTCCGAGCAGCGCGAAGATCTCGCCGCGGCGGATGTCGAGATTGACGTCCTGGAGGGCCTTGAAGCCGGACGCATAGGTCTTGGAGAGGTGCGAGACGGAGATGATGGATGACATGCGCTGAGCAGGATGGCGGGAACCAAGTCCTATCTAGGGCGTGAACGGGCGTCCGCAATATGTCGCCCGGGCAATGATTCCAAGAAAAATCTGCTGGTGACAGCTGCTGACGCCGGGTGCCGGTCGATCTACCGCCGCGGCCAGGTCACATGCAGCATCACCACCGAGCCGGCGAGCGCCATCGCGAGCATCAGGAAGATGGCGGACACGCCGGACGCCGCGGCCACCGCGCCGGCGCCGATCGGGATGACGAACTGACCGAACCGGTTGCCGAGCAGCCGAAGCGAGTTCGCCGTCCCCCGAGCGGCCGGAATCGACAGGTCGATGACGGTCGAGATGCTGAGCGTCATGGCGATGCCGAGCGCGAACCCCATCACGATCACCGCCGCATAGATCGCACTGAGCGGCAGCGGTGCCATGAGACACAGAAACGACAGCGCGCCGGCGAGCGTCGTCCATATGATCAGCGGCCGGCGGCCGATCCGCTCCACCATCCGCGCATAGATCAGCCGCGACGCCATCGCCGAGAGGGCGCGCGCCGTCAGCAGCAGGCCGACGTCGCGCACGTCGATGCCGCGTTCGGTGCCCATCACCGGAAGGTAGACGACGATGAGATCCTGCGACGTCACCGTGAACACGCCCAGGACCAGCACGGCGCGAAACCCGCGTATGCCAAGCAGATCGCGCACCGGCACCACCGGCTCGCCGTCGTTCTTGCGCAGGTGATCCGCACCGGGCCGCATCGCCAGCGCGGCCACCAGCACGACGACCGAGGCGGCGAGCGCGATCGTGAACAGCAGGTGCGTCGGCGGAATGGTCGCTGCGCCGCCCGCCCATCCGACCACGTAAGGGCCGAGCCCGTGGCCGAGGGCGTTGGCCACCATGTAGTTGCCGAACACGTGCTCCATGCGGCCCGGCCCGGCGCAGCGCACGCACAGCATCTGCTGGGCGATCACCAGGAACAGGTGGCCGACGCCGTGCACGGTGGTGGCGAGGAACAGGCCGGGCGCCGACGGCCACAGCACGAATCCGGCGCAGCCGGCGATGATCAGGACGCTGCCGATCCAGGCTGCGAGCGCGTCGTGGCCGCGGTCGACGAAGCGACCGACCCAGACGGCGACGAAGATCGGAAGCAGTGCAAAACCCGCCGTGATGACGCCGAGCCAGACCACCGACAGCTCGAGCTCGATCGCCCGATAAGAAGTCGTGATGCGCACGATCGAGACGACCGTCTGCATCATCAGCGAATTCACGAGGAGCGGAATCAGCAGGCCGTAGTCGGTGCCGGTCTTCCGCGCGCGAGCCTTGAGCGTCTCCCACATCCCACTGGACATTACTCCAACGGAACGCCTTCGCGACACGTTTTGCTGCATGCGACGCCCGAGAATTTCGCTGCGCTCGGTCGCCACGTGCTAGAATAGAACGGTCTATGCAACAGAACGCCGTTTCGCCGTCCCAACCTTGCCGGGTCACCCATGAAAATCGGACTTTTCGATCACGTCGAGCACGGCGACCGTCCGCTCGCGACGTTGTTCGACGAGCGCCTCGCGTTCGTCGTCGCTGCCGAGGAGGCGGGCTTCTACTGCCTGCAGGTCGCCGAGCATCATGCGACGCCGCTCAACATGGTGCCGGTGCCCGGCGTCTATCTCGGCGCGTTGGCGCGCGCCACCAAACGCATCCACCTCGGCCCGCTCGTCTACCTGCTGCCGCTCTATTCACCGCTGCGGCTGATCGAGGAGATCTGCATGCTCGATCACCTGAGCCGCGGTCGGCTCGAGGTCGGCGTCGGCCGCGGCGTGTCGCCGTTCGAGCTCAAGTATCACAAGGTCGAGCACGACCAGTCGCGCGATATCTTCGTGGACGCGTTCGACTGCATCAGCCAGGGCCTGGTCAACGATCCGTTCAGCTATGCGGGGCCGCATTTCGAGTATCAGAACGTGCCGATGGCGCTGAAGCCCCTGCAACAGCCGCATCCGCCGTTCTGGTACGGCTCCTCGAACACGATCGGCTCGACCTGGGCCGGCGAGCGCGGCCTGCATTTCGTCACGCTCGGGCCGATGGGGCGTGCCAAGGAGAATATCGACACGTTCAAGGCGGCGCTCGCCAAGCGCGGCGGTCCGGCGCAGCCGAAGGGCGAGTTTCCGGGCGGCGTCGCGATCGGCGTACAGCGCTACGTGTTCGTGGCCGATACCGACGCCGAGGCGACGCGGTTCGGCAAGCCGGCGATGGACCGCCACCTCGCGCACCTGAACTGGCTGCGCCTGAAGCACGGCCAGACCGGACCGGCCTCGCGGCTCAACATCGAGCGCGGCGCCGATTTCGAGGCCTGTGTCGCCGACCGCACGGTCATCGCCGGCAGCCCCGACGCGGTGGTGGCGGAGATCACGCGGCAGGTCGCCGAGCTCGGCGTCAATTACCTGCTCACGTACATGTTCCTGGGCACGATGGCGCTGAACGACGCGCTGCGTTCGCTCGCGCTGTTCAAGACCGAGGTGATGCCGAGAATCGCCGCGCTGTAGGATGGGTTGAGCGCAGCGAAACCCATCACTTCGGGCGAGTCAGAATGATGGGTTTCACTTCGTTCAACCCATCCTACGAAGCCGAGCGACGGGAGAGCGTCACCCCTCCACCTTCCCGCCGTACTGCGCGTCGGTGACATGCTCCAGCCACTCGACGTGCTTGCCGTCGAGTGCCTCCTGGAACGCGAGGTGCGTCATGCCGTTCTGCGGCGCGGCGCCGTGCCAGTGCTTCTCGCCCGGCGCGATCCACACGACGTCGCCGGGCCGGATCTCGCGGATCGGCTGGCCCTCGAGCTGCACGCGGCCGAGGCCGCTCATCACGTGCAGCGTCTGGCCGAGCGGGTGCCTGTGCCACGCGGTGCGCGCGCCGGGCTCGAACGACACGAACGCCGCGCGGATGCGCGCGGGGTTCGGCGCCTCGATGATCGGCTCCTGCCACACCGTGCCGGTGAACGAGTCCGCCGGCCCACGCCGCGTCGGCCGCGATCCGCCTTTGATGATGTCCATGGCAATATCCTTCCTGCTCAGTCCAGCTTGATGCCGATCCGTTTCACCAGCTCGCCGTATTTCTCGTAGTCGCTGGCGATCAGCTCGTTGAACTCCTTGGGCGAGAGGATCAGCGGCTCGAGGCTGCCCGACACGTTGAGCTTCTCGGCGAAGTCGGGCCGCTGCAGCAGCTTATGAACTTCCTCGCGCAGCTTCGTGACGATCGACTCCGGCGTGCCGGTCGGCGCGAACAGGCCGATCCAGATGTCGACGCTGTAGCCCGGATAGAACTCGCCGACCGTCGGCAGCTCGGGGAAGCGCTTGGAGCGCGCCTTGCCGCTCGCCGCAAGCGCACGCAGCACGCCGGACTGGATCTGCGGCGCACTCGACGCGCCGGCGAACAGCACCTTTGTGTCGCCGGCGATGGTCGCGGTCGCGGCCGGCGCGCCGCCGCGGAACGGCACGTGCAGAAGGTCGATATTCGCACGCTGCTTGAGCATCTCCATGGCGAGCTGATGCTGGCTGCCGTTGCCGCCCGACGCATAGGGCAGCGGCGGCTTGGTATTGCGCGCGTAGTCGATGAATTCCTGGAACGTCTTCACCGGCAGCTGCGGATTGACCGACAGCATGAACTGGTTGGTCGCGATCGACGCGACAGGCACGAGATCCTTGATCGGATCGTACGACAGCCGCGAATAGACGTGCGGATTGATGGTGAAGCCGCTGTCGGCATTGACCAGCAGCGTGTAGCCATCAGGCGTCGACTTGGCGACGAGGTCGCCGGCGATGTTGCCATTGGCGCCCGGCCGGTTCTCGACGATCACCGACCAGCCGTTCATCTCGCTGAGATATTGCGCAATCAGCCGCGCCGCGATATCCGGCGCGCCGCCGGGCGGGATGGTGACGAAGATCTTGATCGGCCGGTTCGGGTAGTCGGTCTGCGCCGCCGCCGGTCCGCCGAGAACCGCGAGCAGCAGCGCCGCGAGCAGTACAATCCTTGACATCGTAGTCCTCCGGTTCGGCGGTGCGGCGCTTGCTTATGCGCTCTTGAGGCCGAACAGCTTCTCTGCGTTGCCGTGACAGATCTTCTCCAGGTCCGCCTTCGGCAGGTCGAGCGATTCCATCACGGCGATGGTGGCGCGAATGTAGCCCGTGCCCTTCTCGGGGTCGAACGGACAATCCGACGCAAACAGCACGCGATCCGGCGTGAAGAACGAGATGCCGCAGATGGTCGGCCCGCGCGCGCCGGCGAGCGCCGTATCGCCGAAGAACTCCTTGAAATAATCGAGCGGGCGCTTCTTCAGGCGCTTGAGGATCGACGCATAGTCCTCGTCGGAGGTGCGCGACCCGAGCTGGTCCCAGCTGTGCCCCACCCTGCCCTCGAAATACGGAATGATGCCGCCGAGGTGATGCGTGATGATCCTGAGCTCCGGCAACCGGTCGATGATGCCGGAGAACACCAGCCGCGCCAGCGCGGCGCCGGTCTCGAACGGCCAGCCGATCACGCTGTTGATCTCGTATTTCGAGACCTTCTCGTTGCGGTAGTCGGCCATCTCACGGGTGCGGATCGGATGCAGCAGGATCGGCCGGCCCGATTTGGCGATCGCCGCGAGGATGGGGAAGAACCGCTCCTCGTCGAGCGGCGCGCCGTCCACGTTGGTGTGCAGCTGGAAGGCGTTGGCGCCGTTCTTCGCGGCGCGCTCGACCTCCTTCACCGCTGCATCGGGCACGTGCATGGCGAGCGACGCGGCCCAGCCGGGAAACCGGTCCGGATGTTTCGCCGACAGCTCCGCCAGCTCGTCATTGCCGATCGTCGCCCAGCGCGGCGCGTCGGCCGGTCCCCACAGCCGGTCGATTGCCGGCATGGAGAGCGACAGAATCTGCGAATAGTCGGGAAACGAGTCGACGATGGCGAGCCGCTTGTCGAGATCGTAGAGCGCGGGAATGCCGCGCACCCGCTTGCCCATGTCCTTCTGCGCCGCCGGCGTCTCCAGCACGCCGGCGAAGAATCGCTTCGGGAAAAAATGATTGAAGGCGTCGATGTAACGCATGGGGCTCCCGGACATGAGACTGCCGCGCGAACCGGCGGCGGAGAACTTTAGCGGACGCCGCGGCGCATTGCACTGCAACGCGGCGTTAACGCGGCGCAAATTACAGAGCAGCCATGCAGGTTGCGCCGGGAATATATCGTCGATCCGTGACTTGCGCCTCGCTAACGGCTCGTCAACGTTTCAGGCCGCAGGCTTGGCCGCATGAGCGCCGCGGCCGAAAACCTCAAAGTGAGGGTGCGCTGCTCGGAGTGCCGCACCACGTTCCGTGAACGCGCGCAACGCGTCGTTCGCAGCGATCGCGTCGTGTGTCCGCGCTGTCATCACGAGATGCGGTTCCACGGCATCGACCACCACCGGCCGAACGAGGACGTGGCGCACTTCATCCGCCACGTCGAAGCGCGGACGTGTCATCCGCACCTGATGCGCAGCGACTGATGGGCGCAGGCGGCCGCATAGCCTCTCGCTGAAATCGCATTCCAAACTACATTGTCGGTCCCGGCGGATCGCGTAGACTTGCGGCCAGAACCGCACGATCGATCACACGACAATGATGGAGGAATGCCCATGGCGGCCGAAACCACGCAGGTCCTGGCCAAATTTGCGACGTCGCTCAGCTACGAGGACCTGCCGAAGTCCGCGCGCGAGCACACCAAGAACGTGCTGCTCGATACGCTCGCCTGCGCGCTGGCGGGACACCAGGGCGAAGAAACAGGTCAGGTCGAAGCGACGGCCTCCGCATTGGCGCAATCGGACGAGGCGAGCGTGCTCGGCGGCGAGCGGCTGTCGCTCGCCGGCGCGACCTTGCTCAACGGGTACCTGATCACCGCCGTCACCATGTGCGACGCGCATCGCCCGACGCTCACCCACGTGACGCCGGAAGTGGTGCCGGCGGCACTGGCGATCGGCGAGCGCGACGGCGTCACGGGACGCGACCTGCTGGTGGCGCTTGCGGCCGGCTTCGAGATCACCACCCGCGTCGGCCTCGGCATGGACTGGCCGCAGGCGCGTGCCCGTGGCTGGCACGGGCCGGGCATCCTCGGCCCGTTCGGCGCCGCCGCCGCGGTCGGCCGGCTGCGCAAGTTCGACACCGAGACCATGGCCAAGGCCTTTGGCCTGGCCGGGTCGCAGGCCGCCGGCACCTTCGCCGCCTGGGGCACGCCGACTGTGAAATTCCACCAGTGCCGCGGCGCGCTGTCCGGCCTGCTTGCCGCGCTGCTCGCCGAGCAGAAATTTTTGGCGACGCAGGAATTCCTCACCGCCAAGGACGGCGGCCTCTACAACGCCTATTCGAACGGCGGCAAGGCCGAGCTCGCCACGAAGGATCTCGGCAAGCAGTGGGAGCTCGAGCAGATCGCGCTGCGGCTGTGGCCGTCGGCGTCGTCGACGCAGGGCATGAACACCGCGCTGTTCGACCTGGTCGAGGGACACAAGATCGATCCCGCCAAGGTCAAGAAGGTGCGCGTCTGGCTCGCGCCGTCGGTCTACGAGATGCACGGCAAGCTGCCGGTTTACAAGGGCAAGTTCGACGCGCTGATCTCCGGCCACTACACCGCCGCGGTGATCCTGCACGACCAGGAGCTCACCCTCACGCAGTACGACGCCAAGCGCTACGACGATCCGAAACTGCGCCGCGCTGCCGCCGAGCAGGTCGAGGTGCATCCCGATCCCAAGCTCACCGGCGTGCAGTCGGTCGTCGAGATCGAGAACGCTGACGGATCCAAGCTCACCGCGCGCTGCGAGCATCCGCGCGGCTCGTTCGAGAACCCGCTCTCGCGCGCGCAGATCGAGAAGAAGTTCCGCGCTTACGCGCCGGAGCGGATCTCCGCCGCCGCGGTCGACGACGTCGTCGCCGCGGTCGACCGGCTCGAGGATTTTGGCTCGGTGAAAAAGCTGATGGACGCACTGCGCGCGAGCGCGCGGGCCGAGCGGGCGCCCCTCAAGGCAGCGGCGCGCGGCTGACGCGCCGCGCCCTGCGTCGGGGGCAAGAAAAGCGAACCAAAACGGCGTCAACGCCGACCAAGGGAGGACACGATGACAATGCGATGGACGATCGTCCCCGCACTGGCGGGGCTGCTGCTCGCGCAGGCGCCGGCCCGCGCGGAGGTGACCGAATTGCGCATGGCAACGCAGTTCGGCATCGGTGCCATGCCGATGATCATCATGCAGCACAACAAGGTGCTGGAGCGCCACCTCGCCGCCGCCGGCCTGCCGAGCACCAAGGTCAGCTGGCGCCAGTTCCCGGGCGGCAATCCGATGAACGAAGGCCTCCTGTCGGGCAGCCTCGACATCGTCTCGGGCGGCACCACGGTGTTCATCACGCTCTGGGCCAAGGCGAAGGGCACGCCCATGTCGGTGCGCTCGATCGGCTCGATCTCGGCGCTGCCGCTGTGGTTCATGACCCGCAATCCGAACATCACCAGGCTCGAGGACCTGACCGAGAAGGACCGCATCGCGCTGACCACCGTGAAGGTGTCGGTGCACGCGATCCTGCTCCAGATGGCGGCGGAGAAGATTTTCGGCCCGGCGAATTCCAACAGGTTCGACACGCTCACCGTCGGCATTCCGCACGGCGACGCGGTCGCGGCGCTCACCTCCGGCGTGCACGAGATCAACAACCACTTCAGCGCGCCGCCGTTCCAGTATGTCGAGGCGCGTGCGCCCGGCATCCGGCGCATCACCAGCGCGCAGGACATCCTCGGCTCGCCATCGAGCTACATGGTCGCCTACGCGACCGAACGCTTCCGCGCCGACAATCCGAAGACCTACGCCGCGTTCGTCAGCGCGCTCGACGAGGTGCTCGCGGCGATCAACAAGGACCCGCGCGTGGCGGCGAAGGACTATCTCGCTGCCTCCGGCGACAAGATCAGCCTCGACGAGGCAGTCGAGATGATCACCGATCCGGGCGCCAAGTTCACCACCGCGCCGACCAACGTGATGACCTTTGCGGAGTTCATGCACAAGCAGGGTCTGATCAAGACGCGTCCGGACACCTGGAAGGACATGTTCTTTCCCGAGCTGCATGCGGCGGCCGGAAGCTGACGGAGACGACGATGAGAGGCTCGGGATGCTTCGCTGTGATGGCGCTCGCCGTGTTGGCGCTCGCGGCTTCGCCGGCGCGCGCCGAGGAGGCTGCCGCCAAGACCGAGCCGTCGCAGGCGCAGGACCCGGGCTTCACCAAGCGGCTGTTCGCCGCCGACATCGGCAAGCAGAAGAAGTCCTACGTGTGCTTCGTGCGCGTCTATGACCCCGATCATCTGGCGCGCCACCCGCTGCAGAAGGTCAGCGCCATGAAGCTCCTGGTCGCCGCCGAGCGGGTGCCGGAGGACAAGCTGCTCAACTATTCGTTCCGGCTCGGCGTCAAGTTCCGCAAGCGGCCGGGCGATTTCGACTCGAGCGGCGATTGCGGCCACGGCCGCACACCGGAGAACGCGGGCGACAAGGCGCAGCTCGGCTGCGGCGTCGACTGCGACGGCGGCGGCATCAGTGTCGAGCTGACGCCGGAGGCGAAGTCGACCCTGGTGCGGCTCGACTCGATCCGCATCTGGCGCAACAACAAGCCGGAGGACGAAGGCCTGAACCTCGAAGGCGGCGCCGACGACCGCGTGTTCCGGCTCGACCGCGCCTCGCTCGAGGAGTGCCGCTCGCTGGTGCATGACCGCAAGGAGCTTGCGGCCATGCGTACGAAGAAATGAGGAGGCGCGGCATGGATCGGCGCGGCATCCTTGCGAGCATCGCTGCGGCAACGGGTGGGCTGTTCGCCGCTGTCGGCGCCGGCACGGCCAAGGCGGCGACGCCGGACAAGACAAAAGTGGTCTATCACCTGTGCGACCTGGACAAGGTCGAGTTCGTGCTCGGCAATATCAAGAACCACTACGAGGGTGTCGGCGGCCCCAGCAAGGTGATCATCGCGCTGGTCGTGCACGGCCCGGCGCTGAAAGGTTTTCACGCGGCGACGGCGCATCCGCCCGTGGTGAAGCGCGTCGGCGAGTTCGCCAAGGCCGGCCTTTCGCTCGCCGCCTGCGGCAACACGATGAAGGCGCAGAACGTCACCGTGAAGGACCTGCTCCCCGGCTTTGTCCCCGTTAACCAGGGCGGCGTCGTGCGCATCGCCGAGCTGCAGGCCGAAGGCTACGTCTACCTGCGGCCCTAGCCGCGTGGTGGGCAGCATCCCGCCCTCCGCAACGACCACGACATCGCTGCGTTGCAGACCGCGCGGGGCCGCGCCTGCTTGTGAGCCCTGCGGTTTTCTTCCACACTCGACGTAAAGCCGCGCGCGAGACACGCGGCACAAACGGGAGGGATGTCGTGAGCAAGCACGTGTGGACTGCGCTGGCGGCCGCGTCGGCATGTCTGCTCGGCACGAGCGCATTCGCCGCCGAGCAGTGGAATTTCTACATGCACCAGTCGGCGCCGAACTTCGCGACGTCGCGCGGCGCGAAGCTGTTCACCGAGGAGATCGACAAGGCGACCAACGGCGACCTGAAGGTGCGCCTGCATCTCTCGGGCACCTTGCAGATCAACGCCAGCAACATCACCCAGGCGGTCGGCGAGAATGTCGTGCAGATCGGCGACGACCTGTTCAACTCGGGCAACATCCCGGTCGCCGGCATTCCGCGCCTGCCGATGCTGATCCAGTCCTACGACGACTTCGCCAAGGCCGACGCGGTGCTCAAGCCCTATATCGAGAAGGCGTTCGGCCAGAAGGGCTCGACCGTGCTCGCCTCCTACACCTATCCGCTGCAGTTCGCCTGGGGCAAGAAGAAGATCGAGGCGCTCGACGACCTCAAGGGCCTGAAGATGCGCGTGGCGCAGCCCGAGCAGGGCGAGTTCGTGCGCAAGTTCGGCGGGACCTCGATCACCATGAGTGCGCCGGAGGTGCCTTCGGCGCTCGACCGCGGCGTGGTCGACGGCATCTTCACCGCCGGCGTCGGCGCTGTTCTGTGGAAGGACCTGCTCAAGTATGGCTACGTGCTGATCGTCAACGTCAACAATTCGTATTTCATCGCCAATACGGACGCCTACAAGAAGCTTTCCCCCGACCTGCAGGACAAGCTGCGCAAGGTGGCGCAGGGCACCGCGCGCTGGAACCAGGAGACCATGCAGAATGAGGAGGCCGAGTCGGTGCAGACCCTCACCGGCATGGGCTACGTCTTCACCAAGGCCAAGCCGGACGAGGTTACCCGCGCGGTCGATGCGATGAAGCCGTACTGGGACGACTGGGCGAAGTCGCGCGGGCCGGAGATCGTCGAGGCGCTCGGCAAGGTGCGCGCTGCGCTGGGTCGTTAGCATACGTTTCACTCGGCCAGAGCATTCGCAGATGGTGATGGTCAGGAGGGCACGGCCTCTCGCTCCCTCCCCCCTTGTGGGGGAGGGCTGGGGTGGCGGGTGGCTCCACGCACTGAGTGCGCAGTGGCACCTCACTCACCCTCTCCCCTAGCGCCTCCCCACAAGGGGGAGGGGAACCCGCAGTGCATGTGGCACCGCCCCCCACACAATGGAATCCATGGTGACAACACCCCCTGAGCAATCCGCTGACGCCATGCGCGAGGAGCGCCGGCTGCGCGTGCTGCCGGAAGGACCGGTCGAGTGGACCTGCAAGGTCGTGAGCGAGATCGCGCTCCTCGTGATGCTCGTTCTCGTCGCGATCGATATCGTCACCCGCGCACTGCTCAACTTCTCGTTCGAAGTCTCCGACGAGGTCGGCGGCTACATGCTGGTGGTGATCACGTTCATGAGCCTGTCGGCGTGCCTCGCCAACGGCAGCTTCCACGAGGTCGAGTTCGTGCAGGCGCAGCTATCGCCGCGCGCCCGCGCGGCATCGCGGCTGGCCTTCGGCGTGCTCGCGCTCGCCGCCTGCGCCCTCCTCGCCTGGCAGTTCGTGCGGTTCGAGCTGTCGTCGTGGCGGTTCGGCGACGTCGCGCCGACCTATCTCGCGACGCCGCAATGGTTGCCGCGCCTGCCGATGGCGATCGGCATGCTCGCGCTCTGCTTCACCATCATGCGCACGCTGATCGCCGACCTGCGGCGGCTGCGCCAGCCGTCGGGAGCCGGCGGCGCGTGATGTCCCCGGAGCTCCAGCTCATCGTCGTCACCGTGCTGTTCCTCGGCCTGCTGATGGCCGGGATGGCGGTGCCGTTCGCGATCATCATCCCGGCGATCCTCTACCTGCTGCTCCAGGGCGGCGTGCAGGCGCTCAATAGCCTCGGCCTTGTCACTTGGGGCAGCATGAACTCGTTCGTGCTGACCACCGTGCCGCTGTTCATGCTGATGGCGGAGATCCTGAGTGCCAGCGGGCTGTCGACGCGCATCTACGGCGGGCTCGAGAAGCTGGTCGCCAAGCTGCCTGGGGGGCTTTTGCAGACCAACATCGCCGGCTGCGCGATCTTCGCCTCGGTAAGCGGGTCTTCCATCGCCACCGCCGCCTCGATCGGCGGCGTCGCACTGCCGCAGCTGATCGCCCGCAAGTACAACCGCGCCCTCGCGGCCGGCTCGCTCGCCGCCGGCGGTACGCTCGGCATTCTCATTCCGCCGAGCTTCCCGATGATCATCTACGGCACCTTCACCGAGACCTCGGTGCCGAAGCTGTTCATCGCCGGCGTGATCCCCGGCCTGCTCATGACGGCGCTGTTCATGCTCTACATCGCCGTGCACGTGATGATCTCGCCCTCCGTCGCGCCGCGCGAGACCGGGCCACGCTCGTTCGGCGAGCTCTTTCGCGCCGTCCTGGACGTGGCACCGTTCTTTGCGCTGATCGTGGTGACGTTCGGCGGCCTCTATTTCGGCATCGTCACCACGACCGAAGCCGCCGTGATCGGCTGCGTCCTCTCCATCGTGCTCGGCGTCACCTTGGGCGATCTCGACCTCAAGCGCTTCGTCCAGGCGATGCACAACACCATCTATTTCAGCGGCAACATCCTGTTCCTCATCCTCGCCGCGTATATCTTCTCGGTCGCGCTGTCGTTCGGCGGCGTCGGCGAGAAGGTCACCGAATTCATCGTCGGGCTCAAACTCTCGAAGTTCGAGTTCTACATTGCGCTGCTCATCCTGTTCACGGTCCTCGGCTGCCTGATCGAGAGCCTTGGCATGATCGTGATCACGGTGCCGCTCCTGTTCCCGGTGCTGTCGAGCTACGGCATCGACCCGATTCTGTTCGGGGTCGTGCTGGTGATCTTCATCGAGCTCGGCCAGATCTCGCCGCCGATCGGCATCAACCTGTTCGTGATCCAGTCGATCTGGGACGGCAAGCTCTCCGAGGTGGTGCTCGGCACCATTCCGTTCCACCTGATCATGTTCATCGTGCTCGGCTTGGTGCTGTTCTGGCCCGAGTTGGCCTTGTGGCTTCCCGCGCGGATGTCGAACTGATGCGTAGCGGCTCGAGTCGAGGCGGCGCTACGTGCACTGCGGGCTCCCTCCCCCCTTGTGGGGGAGGGTTGGGGTGGGGGGTGACCGCAAGTGCATGACGTCGTAGCTGCCCCCCTCCCTGTCCCTCCCCCACAAGGGGGGAGGGAACGCTAGAGGCACCGCTCGTCGTCACAGTCACGCAGAGGTCTACAGGAAGAGACATGAAACGCAGCACCGAGCGCATCCTCACCACCCACACCGGCAGCCTGCCGCGGCCGCGCGAACTGACGCGCCTCTATACCGTGCGCGCGAGCGACGCCGCGGTCGACCATGCGGAGATCGACCGTGCCGGCCGGGAGGCGGTGCGCGACGTGGTGCAGAAGCAGCGCGCGGCCGGCATCGACATCGGCAACAACGGCGAGCAGCAGCGCGACTCGTTCTTCCTCTATCTGAAGACGCGCCTGTCCGGGCTCGGCGGATCGTGGGAGCGCGCCTCACGCGCCGACGTCGACCGCTATCCCGAATTCAAGCGCATGTGGGCCGAGCAGTACGGATCGCGCACGCTGATCTCGGCCAATGTCGGATTGCCCAAGGCGATCGGCGAGGTGACGTATCTGGACGCCAACGCGATCGAGGACGAGTGCCGGCATTTCACTGCGGTGCTGAACGAGAATCCCGGCGCGTTCGTCGAGCCGTTCATGAGCGCGCCCTCCCCCGGCATCGTCGCCATGGCGGTGAAGAACGAGCACTACGACACGCTCGACAATTACCTCGCCGCGCTCGGCAAGGCGTTGCAGGTCGAGTACGAGGCGATCGTCAAGGCGGGCCTGCTGCTCCAGGTCGACGCGCCGGACCTCGCGCTCGAGCGCCACATCAGCTTCAAGGACAGACCGGTAGCTACCTTTGTCGATTTCGTCGAGCGCGTGGTCGCGACCATCAACGCGGCGCTCAAGAACGTGCCGCGCGACCGGGTGCGGCTGCATGTCTGCTGGGGCAACTCGGAATCGCCGCACGACATGGATGTGCCGCTCGAGGACATCCTGCCGGCCCTGCAGCAAGCTAACGTGGGCGGCTTCGTGCTGCCGTTCGCCAATCCGCGTCACGCCCACGAGTTTCGCTGCTTCGCGAAGCGCCCGCTCGCCGACGACCAGATCCTGGTCGCCGGCGTGATCGACAGCCTCACCAATTTCGTCGAGCACCCCGAAGTGGTGGCCGATCGGCTCGAGCGCGTCGCGCAGGTGGTTGGCGATCCGAGCCGCGTGCAGGCCGGCACCGACTGCGGCTTCGACACCTCGGCCGGCTGGGGCCGCGTCGCATCGGACGTGGTCTGGGCGAAGCTCGCCAGCATGACCGAGGGCGCGCGCCTCGCGTCGCGGCGGCTGTTCCGCTCCTGACTCCTCACGACAGCCGCAAGCCGCTATAAATCCCCCTCCCCACCCGAGAAACTCAGGAAGGACACTCCCATGCTGACGCTGTTCTACGGTCCTGGCGCCTGCTCGATGGCCTCGCATATCGTGCTCGAGGAGAGCGGCGAGAAATACGAACCGCGCAAAGTGAACCTCGCCGAGGGCGAGCAGCGCACCGAGGCCTATCTCAAGATCAATCCGCAGGGCCGCGTGCCGGTAATCCAGCTCGACGACGGGCACTATCTCGCGGAGAACACCGCGATCCTTCCGTACCTCGGCAAGCGCTTCAAGATGTGGCCGACCGATGCGAAAGCCGAAGCGAAAGCGCTGTCGCTGATCGGCTACTTCGCCGCAAGCGTACATCCAGCGCACGCGCATGTCGGCCGGCCCGAGCGCTACACCGCCGACCAGTCGGCCTTCCCCGGTATCAAGGAGATGGGACTCAAGACGTTCCACTCCCACCTGAAGCAGATCGACGGCATGCTGGCCGGCCGCGAGTGGCTCGGCGACAGCTACAGCGTGCTCGATCCCTATGGCTTCGTGTTCTACACCTGGGGCGTGCGCCGCGAGCTGCCGATGGGCGAGCTCAAGAACTACACCGCCCACAAGGACCGCATGCTCAAGCGCGACGCGGTGCAGCGCGTCGTGGCGGACGAGAAGGTGAAGATCTGACCGGCACATTGCGCTGTTTGCGCTGTCATCCCAGCGCGATAATTGGCTGAGACCATCCCCGGTTGAGTTGCCAATGGCAGCTCAATCGAGGGCTGGTTTCATGATCACCGTACCGGAGCTTGCGGCCGACGCGCTCGGCTCGTTCCTCTCCAATTACATGCAGCGGCGGTTCGGCTCCTCACAGGCCGAGCTCGCCGAGCTGGTCCCATCGATCGCGCGCATCGCGCTCGAACGCATCGGCAACAGCGACGCGCTCTATCACAATATCGAGCACACCATGCTGGTGACGCTCGCCGGCCACGACATCCTGCGCGGCCGCGCGTTGCACACCCACATGCCGCCGGCCGACTATGCGCACCTGATCATTGCCTGCTTGACCCACGACATCGGTTACGTCCGCGGCATCCTTCCGGACGACAGCGACGACGATGGCTACGTGGTCGATTCCGCCGGTCGCAAAGTAAAGTTGCCCCGCGGTGCCTCGGACGCGGCGCTGCTGCCCTATCACGTCGATCGCTCCAAGCTGTTCATCATGGAGCGTTTCGACGGCATGACGCTGGTCGACCCGGCGCGCGTCGCCCGCGCCGTGGAGGGCTCGCGATTTCCCTCGAGCATGCCGGCGGAGGTCGAGGATATCGACGAGGAGGCCGCGCTGCTGCGCGCCGCCGACCTGATCGGGCAGCTGGGCGACCCGCACTACTTCCGCAAGGCCAATGCGCTCTATCACGAGTTCGAGGAAGCCGGCCTCAACCGGCAGCTCGGCTACGACAACCCGGCCGACCTTGTGCACCGCTATCCGCAGTTCTACTGGAACAGCGTCGCGCCCTATGTGCAGACCGCGATCCGCTATCTGCACGTCACGGCGAGCGGCCGCCAGTGGATCGCCAACCTCTACTCCAACGTGTTCCGGGCCGAACGCGATCTCGCCTTGTGCGGCCCGCAACAATAGAGGTGATCGAGAAACAATTGCGCATTTCGACGCGCCCCCGCCGCGCCGCCGTCCACAGATGCGCCCCAGTCGCGCCACAGGCATACTCGCGGACGATTCGCCACGAGGGACCATGCGGCACCATCTTGTCCATGCCGGCACGGCCGGCCTGATCGCGCTCCTGCTGCTGCCGAGCCTTGCGCAGGCGGCCAGCCCCGAGGCGATGGCCGAGTACCGCAGGAAGCTCGCGGCCTGGCACGCGGCCTACGACCCCTACGAAGCGATCGCGACGCCGTACTGGAATTCGATCGCCGAGAAGCGGAAGCTCCGCTTCGCCAAGCGCCGCAACGGCCAGACCATCACGCTCGACGACTACGTGCTGACGCACCCGCCGGTCTATTCCGGGCCGCCGAAGCCGATCGATCCCTCGGCGCCGGTCGAGGAGCGGCGGCGCAAGTACATCCCGGTGGTCGCCGATCTCCGCGCCACCGCGAAGCAATATTTCGATTTCGTCCCGCAGGCGCCGGCGAGCGAGATCGAGTTCAAGCGCGCCTACGCCAAGGTCGCCGCCGCCGCCGGGCTCACCCGCGAGCAGGCGCTGCGCGTCTACGTGTTCGAAGCAGGCGGCAACGGCGGCTACGATGTGCAGGCCGGGCTCGAGAAGGGCGGCGGCCGCGCCATCTCGACCGCGCTCGGCTACAACCAGCTCCTGACTGCCAACTCGATCGAGGTGCTGGCCGAGCACGGCCACACCATCATCCCGGCGCTCAAGGCCAAGGCCGCGGCGCAGCCGGCGCCGGCCAAGGCGGCGCTCGAGCGCAAGATCGCGATCGTGCAGCGCATGTACGAGTTCTGCCAGAGCGTGCCGAACGAATGGGGCGAGCACGTCAAGCTCGGCGACACCGAGAAGGGCTGGGCGGTCCACGCGCTCAACCTCGACGTCGACATCGGCCCGCATCTCCAGACCCACAAGCTGACCACCTCCGTGGTGTTCGCCAGGCGCAAGGGCCACACCGCCCCGCTCACCGCCGCCGAGCTCGAGATGATGAATCTCACGGGGGACGGCAACGGCTTCGACATCGTGAAGATGCCGCAGGAGCTGCGCGACAAGGTGCCGACCTCGAACTTCTTCCAGCGCGGCGGCTACGAGCGCAACCCGGTCGCGAGCCGCAACAATACCGTCGCCAAGCTGCTGGCCGCGACCGACGCCGTGATGGAGCGCGGGCTGGCGTTGCAGGGCGCGAAGGACCTGGCCGCGGCGTTTGGCAACGGCAGTTAGCCTGACGTCGCTGGATCGGTTCCGCGTCCACATCCTCGTACGACGACCGGTTGTAGTCCTCCCGGAATTTGCTAGCCTTGACGCTGGGGAAGCCGGGCCGGGCATGGTGCCTGCCCGTCGCGTGGGGGAATTTCCGACATGTCGTCAGTGGTGAACGGCGTCACCGGTCGTGATCGGCGTCTTATCCGCTTCGTGTGTGCGGCTTTGATCTGCGGCGCCGCGTCGTCGCTGCTGTCCGGCTGCCAGACCACCGACGCCGCCACCACCGAAGCGGCGACGGCAGCAGCCGCTGCTGCCGCGCCCGTTCCGCCTGGCAAGGCGCGCCTGGTGCTGACCCGGGTGAGCGGCTACTACGCCTCGGCACTGGACGCGGTCGTCAAGGTCAACAACGTCGAGGTCGCCCGGGTCGGCAACGGAGCCTCGCAGTCGGTCGTGATCGCTCCCGGCCCGACCGCCGTGAACATCGACTCGTGGTCGGCTCCAGGCAGCTACACGATCAACCTGGATGTGAGGGCAGGCCGCACCTACACGGTCGAGATATCGCCGCGCACCGAGGCGCTCGCGCCGGCGATGGTGTTCGGCATGGCCGGCGCCCTGATGGAAGCGGCCTCCAAGGGAGATAAGGCCGGCGCGTTCCAGGCGCGCGTGATGACGCCGTAGCAGGCGCGCCGCCTGTCAGATCACTGCCGAATGAACGTCCCGTTCCTCAGCTCAGCGACCGCCTGCTGCAGCTCGGCCTGCGTGTTCATCACGATCGGCCCGTACCAGGCGACCGGCTCCTCGATCGGCTTGCCGGAGACGAGCAGAAAACGGATGCCCTGATCGCCCGCCTGCACCGTCACCTCATCGCCGGAGTCGAACAGCACCAGCGAGCGGTTGCCGGTGGTCTCGCGGACCAGCGTTTCGCCTGCGGCGGTGTCCTTCTCGGTCAGCACGCCGAACGGCTGCGACGCTGACGAGAACGTCCCCGAGCCCTCGAACACATAGGCGAAGGCATGCCGGCTCGTCTCGACGGGCAGCGTCTTGCGCTTGCCGGGCGGCACCGACACGTCGAGATAGCGCGGGTCGGCGGCAACGCCCTCGACCGGGCCGCGCTTGCCCCAGAACTCGCCGCAGATCACGCGCACATGGGTGCCGTCGTCGTCGGTGACGTCGGGAATCGCCGCCGACGGCACGTCCTGATAGCGGGGCCTGGTCATCTTCAGCGACGACGGCAGATTGGCCCACAGCTGGAAACCGTGCATGCGGCCCTGCGCGTCGCCCTGCGGCATCTCCTGGTGGAGAATGCCGCTGCCCGCAGTCATCCACTGCACGTCGCCGGCGCCCATCTTGCCGCGATTGCCGAGGCTGTCGCCGTGCTCGACCGTGCCGGAGAGCACGTAGGTGATGGTCTCGATGCCGCGGTGCGGATGCCATGGGAAGCCGGCGAGGTAGTCGCGCGGATTGTCGTTGCGGAAATCGTCGAACAGCAGGAACGGATCGAACTCGGTGGTCTCGCCGAAGCCGAAGGCGCGATGCAGCTTGACGCCGGCGCCTTCCATGGTGGGCTGCGACTGGACGATGCGTTTGACGGGACGGATGGACATGGCGGGGCCTGTGCGGATTGGCGGAATGTTGGCCGCAATGTGGGGACGAGCACGCGCCGCGTCCAGCGCGCAGCCGCCATGCACAGCCTCGTGTCCGGGCGAGCGCAGCGAGACCCGGGACCCAGGAGTCCCATAGAGCGCCGCATAGAGTGGGTCCCGGCTCTCGCTGCGCTCGGCCGGGACACGAGACAGAGGCTCATGGCAACGCCTCGTCCGACAGCGCGCCCGCCGCCGCCTGGTAGCGGCGGCCGGGCCGCAGCCGCAGCCCCTTGGGGAATTGCTCGAACAGGCGGAGCTGCCGTTCGGCCAGGCGCTGCTGGCGCAGGTCGTCCTCGTTGCGCGGCAGTCGCCCCGGCCGCGCGACCGATTGCCCGACCAGCTCGCCGACCCGTGCGGCGAGCGAGTTGCCATGGTCGGATGGCGCGGCGAAGCTGATGACGCGGCCGCGATGCACGCGCTCGAGGAACGGATAGTCGTCAAGTGTGTAATAGACGCGCCCCGACCACGCGCTGGCGATGTCGTGCTCGGTCAGATGGCCCAGGCCGGGGAACACGCGCGCGCCTTCGGCGATGGTGCGCCGCGCCACCTCGCGGGTGATCTCGAGCGAGGCCTCCGGCGTCTCCTCGTAGCCGATGTAGAGGCGCCGGCCGTGCCGGCGCGCGTAGAAGCACGGCTCGCGCGTATCGGAGAGGACGCCGCCGGAGAACAGCACCTTCGCCTCCTCCGGCACTTCGATCTGCACGACGTAGTCGTATTCGAAGATCACCCGCTCGAACACGTCGCCGTTGATGTGGCGCGCATAGGCATTGGCCATGAACAGCGTGCGCGTCTCGATCGCCGCGCCGTTGCCGCAGAACACGGTCATGCGCTTGTCGGTGAAATCGAGCGCCAGCGCCTCGGTGTCGCTGAAGAAGCGCACGCCGCGCTTGGCGAGCGCGCGGGCGAGCCCGAGCAGGAGCTTGCGCGGCTGGAAGCTGCCGCCGAACTGGTCGACCACGCCGCCGATGTAGAGCTCCTCCGCGGTGCCATAGCGGTGCGGGAGCTCCCGCGCGGACAGGACCTGGTAGAACCGCGGCCGGACGCCGCCCGCGAGCGGCATCAGCGCGCGGAAGTTGCTTTGCTCCATGAACTTGTAGGCGGAGCAGACGCCCTCCATGTCCGCGTCGGTCACCGCCGCCACGATGGCCCCGTGCTTCACCGACGCACGCAGGTTGTAGGCGTGGTCGAGCGCGGCCAGGCGCTGGCAGCCCTCGACCGTGCGCTTGAGAAACGCGCGCACGCGCCGCTCGGCCCGCCCGCGCGCCTGGGCTTCCGTGGCGCCGCCGCGCAACTCTTGGTGAGCAAGGTCAACGAGCATCACGTCGACCGACTTCGCCCAGCCGGTCAGGAATTGTCCGGCATTGAGGCCCGACGCCGCCTCCAGGCCGAACGCACCCTTCTCGATCACGATCACGTCGAGACCGCGCCGCAGCGCCGCCTCCGCCGCATTGAGCCCGGACAGCCCGCCGCCGGCGATCAGCAGGTCGCAGCTCAGGCGCTGGTTCGCCGCCGATGCGGGCGAAAACGCCGGAACTTCCTGGTCGTAGGCAGAGATCGGACGCGCGGCTTTGGGCATGGCCGGACCTATAGTTCACATTTATGGGATTGTCCGGGCCGGGCAGGTATCGCGGTCGTGCATCGTCGGCGGGGCTGTCACACAATTGAATCATTGCCGCAGGCCAGATTGTGCCTACGGGTCGGGGGGCGATCCGCCGGGGGAGGAAACCATGAACGTCCTGCTGCTGCCATTCACGCTGCGGTTCCTGCCGTACACGGCGTCGATCGTGTTCACGCTGCTGTTCGGCTGGCTCGTTTGGGACGATCGCTACCTGTGGCCCTACCTCTCAGCACCGCTCGCGGTCACCTTTGGCCTGGCGGTGCTCGGCACCATCGACCTGATCCAGACCCGGCACGCGGTGCTGCGCAACTATCCGATCGCCGCGCACCTGCGCTTCCTGCTGGAATCGATCCGGCCGGAGATGCGGCAGTACTTCTTCGAGGACGAGAAGCACGCCATGCCGTTCAGCCGCGACAAGCGCGCGGTGGTCTATCAGCGCGCCAAGATGCAGCTCGACAAGCGGCCGTTCGGCACCCAGTACGACGTCTATGCCGACGGCTACGAGTGGATGTGCCACTCGATCTCACCGCGGCCGCATGCCAAGGCGCCGTTCCGGATCGACATCGGGGGCGGGGATAGCACCACGAGGTATTCGGCCTCGGTGTTCAACATCTCGGCCATGAGCTTCGGCGCGCTGTCGCCGAACGCGATCCGCGCGCTCAATGGCGGAGCGAAGCGCGGCAACTTCGCCCACGACACCGGTGAAGGCGGCTTCAGCCCCTATCACCGCGCGATGGGCGGCGACATCATCTGGGAGGTCGGCTCCGGCTATTTCGGCTGCCGCAACGGCGACGGCACGTTCTGCGCCGACAAATTCGCGGCGACCGCCGCGCACGAGCAGATCAAGATGGTCGAGCTCAAGCTCAGCCAAGGCGCCAAGCCCGGCCATGGCGGCGTGCTGCCGGCCGCCAAGGTGAGCCTCGAGATCTCACAGACGCGCGGCGTGCCGATGGGCAAGGATTGCATCTCGCCGGCGAGCCACTCTGCCTTCACGACGCCGATCGAGATGATGAAGTTCATCGGCGAGATGCGGCGGCTGTCGGGCGGCAAGCCGGCCGGCTTCAAGCTCTGCATCGGCCACGCCTGGGAGTTCCTGGCCATCTGCAAAGCGATGCTGGCGACCGGCATTTATCCCGATTTCATCGTCGTCGACGGCAAGGAGGGCGGCACCGGCGCAGCGCCGCTCGAGTTCGTCGATCATCTCGGCATGCCGCTCAAGGACGGGCTCTCGTTCGTGCACAACGCGCTGGTCGGCATCAATGCACGCGAGCGCATCAGAATCGGCGCCTCGGGCAAGATCATCTCCGCCTTCGACATCGCCCGCGCCATGGCGCTCGGCGCCGACTGGTGCAACTCGGCGCGCGGCTTCATGTTCGCGCTCGGCTGCATCCAGTCGCAGAGCTGCCACACCGACCGCTGCCCGACCGGCGTCGCCACGCAGGACAAGACCCGCCAGCGCGCGCTGGTGGTCGACGACAAGCTGACCCGCGTGGCGAATTTCCACGCGGCGACCATGCAATCGCTGGTCGAGCTGACCGCCGCCGCCGGCCTCGACCATCCGAACGAGTTCGGGCCGCATCACTTCTCACGCCGCATCTCGGCGCGCGAGGTCATGACCTATGCGCAGCTCTACCCGGCGCTGGAGCCGGGCGAGCTGTTGCGCGGCACCAGCGACCCGCGCTTCGAGGGCGCCTGGGCGGTCGCGACTGCGGAGAGTTTCCGACCGAATCTGGCGAAGGCTGCGTGAGAGGTGTGAGATGGTCGTGGGATGGGTTGAACGAAGCGAAACCCATCACTGCTGCATCAGGATGGGTTTCGCTGCTCCTCAACCCATCCGACGACACTCGAGCCGGACCGGCCTCCTGACGGCCGCTGACATCGCCGACGTCGGAACTCTGGCTTCATTCAGAAAACTGTGATTCCGGCTAGGTAGACATTCTGGGCGACCGCCGGTTCAATGCGGGCTAATGTCCCCGGGGAATGCGATCAGGGGCCCTTCGTCCGGAGCAGGTTGATGACACGTGTGTTTCTGGTGTGTGCCGCGCTCGCGGCGGCACATGCCTTGACTGGTTGCGACAAGCCGGCGCCGGCCGCCAATCCGCACCCGCCGACCGTCACGGTCGCCAAGCCGGTGCAGCAGAAGATCACCGAGTGGGACGAATAT
>Ga0081540_1000391_pt1 | contig 43665 bp, 36 predicted proteins | sample TabmetS2T1R1_FD_71024 | JGI IMG/M metagenome (GOLD analysis project Ga0081540, IMG submission 71024) | Tabebuia heterophylla rhizosphere microbial communities from the University of Puerto Rico - S2T1R1 | ecosystem: Host-associated > Plants > Roots > Rhizosphere ...
GTCATCAGGATCCTCCTCTTGAGGCGGACACAGGTGGCGGCGTACCAGCCTGGCCCGTCCGCCTCGGTGTCGCGCCCGTGACTGCCCTGGTCTCCCCACTGGGCCGCCCGCGGCCGGGGTCACGGGTCGAGCGCCGTCGCGTCGACCCGTTCCAGCCGCTCGGGATCGAGGAGGACGTCCAGGCTCGCGATCCGCCCCTTCTGGATCGTGAGGGCGGCGATCGCGAAGGCCGCGCCGTCGCGCAGCGCGACCCAGCCCGGCCCGCCGTTGACGAGCGCGAGCCGGACCTCCAGGTCGTCGCGCTGCCCGAAGGCCAGCGCCCTGCGGGCGATCTTCTCGGGCCCCCGGACCTCTTCGATGGTCCCGGTGCCGCTGTCCTCGCGGCGTACCACGTCGGGGTCGAGGAGCGCGACGAGGGCGTCGAAGTCTCCGCGGCGCGCGGCGGCAAGGAAGGCCGCGACGATCTCCTGCTGCGCGGCCGGGCTCGCGTCCGGCGTGGTGTGCGCGCCCCGGATACGCCGCCGTCCGCGGCTGGCGAGCTGGCGCGCCGCCTCCGGTGAGCGGTCCAGGACGGAGCCGATCTTGTCGAAGGGGACCGAGAACATGTCGTGGAGCACATAGGCGAGCCGCTCCGCAGGCGTCAGCGTCTCGAGCACGACGAGCAGCGCGAGGCCCACGGAGTCGGCGAGCAGGGCCTCGTGCTCGGGATCGATGCCGTCGGCGCGGTCGACGATCGGCTCCGGGAGGTGGTCGTCGAACGGTTGCTCGCGGCGCCGCTTGCGCGAGCGCAGCATGTTGAGCGCCACGCGCCCGACGACGGTGACGAGCCACGCCTCGAGGTTGTCGATCTCGTTGGCGTCGGAGCGGTTGAGGAGTATCCATGCCTCCTGGACCGCGTCGTCGGCCTCGCCGGTGGAGCCGAGCATCCGGTAGGCGACCCCACGGAGGCGGGGTCGGTGCTCCTCGAATCGCTCGGCAAGCCAGTCGCGTTCGTCCATCTGGTCTGTAGATGCCCGGCGCGCGCCGAACGTGACGTCGCGCGCGGTCAGAGCAGCGAGGCTCGGCGTCAGGCAACATCGATCTCCTGCGCCCGCCCCTGGAGCGCCGGCTCGCCGACCTCACCCCGCTCGGCCCGCGCGTGACCGAGGGCCGCGTCGGCCAGGACGCGATTGTCCTGGGCGCCTTCGCCAGCGCGCTGGACATTGCGCGCGACCTCGTCTTCGAGCAGCGCGCCGGCGGCGACACCGCGCTCTCGGCACGACGGTAGCCGCAGCCCGTTCAGGAGATGGTCAGGTCCGGGCCGCGAGGCTGGGCGGCCATGTGCGGTGCCGATCGTGGCGGTGAGGGCCATACTCACGGCGCGATGGCCACGCACCGTCTTCTGATCGTCGAGGACGATGCCGTCCTGCGCTCGCAGCTGTCGCGCGGGCTCGGGGAGGAGGGATTCGAGATCGTCGCCGTCTGCGACGGAGCGACGGCGCTCGAGCGCGCGGGCGACCGGCCTGATGCCCTCATCGTCGACATCGGGCTGCCCGACGCCGACGGGCGCGACCTGTGCCAGGCCCTGCGGGCGCGCGGCGTCGACGCGCCCGTGCTCTTCCTGACCGCACGCGATGCCATGCCCGACCGCCTCTCCGGCTTCAGCGCCGGCGGCGACGACTACGTGACCAAGCCGTTTCACTTCGACGAGCTCGTCGCCCGCCTGCGCGCGCTGCTGCGCCGCTCGCGCGCCGACGCGTCGACCACGGTGGGAGGCCTCAAGCTCAACCCGGTCACGCACGCGATCAGCAGTCATGACCGCGAGGTGTCGCTCACCCCGACCGAGTTCCGCCTCCTCGCCGCGCTCGCCGCGCGCCCTGGCGAGGTCGTTCGCCGCCGCGAGCTCCTGCAGGCCGCCTGGCCGGCCGGCGCGATGGTGCACGACAACACGCTCGACCAGTACGTGACGCGGCTTCGGCGCAAGCTGCGCGACCTCGCGGCGCCTGCGGCGATCGAGACCGCGCACGGCGTCGGGTACCGGCTGCAATGAGCCGGTTCCGCACCCTGCGCGGTCGGCTGACCGCGCTCGCCCTCGTCGCGGCCCTCGCCGCCGTGACGGTCCTGACGATTGCGTTCAACGTCCTGCTCGACCGCAGCCTGGACGGCGACGCCAACAGCCGGCTGCGCTCGCTGGCCGCAGCAGCGTCGACGACCGTCACCTACCAGGACGGCAGGCTCGCGCTGCACGAGTCACCCGACGACGCGGCGATCGACCAGGTGTGGATCTACCAGGGAACGCGCGCGATCGAGCGGCCGCCCGGCGGCCGCGAGCTGCAGCGCACCGCTGACTCGCTCGCCGGCCAGTCCGACGTCTTCGACGACCTCCCGAGCGGCGGCGTGCGCCTGTACGCGGCGCCGCTCACGCATGGCGGGCGCCGGGTCGGGACCGCGGTCGCCGCGCAGTCGCTCGCCGCCTACGACCGGACGACCGACCTCGCGCTCGTCGGCTCGCTGGCGCTCGGCGCGATCCTCCTCGTCGCGGTCGGCGTGCTGACCTGGATCACCGTAGGGCGCGCGCTGGGCCCGGTGCACGAGATGACGCGCTCGGCGGCCGAGTGGAGCGAGCAGCACGCGCCCCAGCGCTTCGGCGCCACTCCGCGCCCCGACGAGCTCGGCGAGCTGGCCCGCACCTTCGACGCGCTGCTCGATCGCGTCGCCTCGAGCCTGCGCCACGAGCAGCGGCTCTCGGCCGAGCTCTCGCACGAGCTGCGCACGCCGCTGGCGCGGATCGTCGCCGAGGTCGAGCTGCTGCGGCGCCGCGAGCGATCCCAGGACGATCGCCGCGAGGCCTACGACCTCATCGCGCGGGCCGCCGAGCAGATGAGCGACATCCTCGAGACCCTGATGGCCGCCGCCCGCGCGGAGGCACAGATCGGCGTCGGGCGCAGCGAGGTCGGCGAGGTCCTGGCGCGCGTCGCCGACGCGTGGCAGCCGTCGCTGGCCGAGCGCCACCTCGAGCTCGAGGTCCGCCCGCCGCCGGCGCCTGCGACGGCGGGCATCGACGTCGAGGTGGTCGAGCGGATCGTCGCGCCGCTGCTCGACAACGCGGGGCGCTATGCGCGCTCGCGCGTGGTGCTCAGCGCGCGGGCGCTCAACGGCGCCATCGTGCTCACCGTCGCCGACGACGGCCCCGGCGTCCCCGCCGACGAGCGCGACAGCGTCTTCGAGCCCGGTGCCGGCGGCCGGCGGCCCAACGGCCACGGCGGCGCCGGGCTGGGACTGCCGCTGGCGCGCCGCCTGGCCAAGGCCATCGGCGGAGACGTCACGCTTGCGCCCGGCGCCGCGGACGGCGGCGCCGAGTTTCGCGTAGAGCTGCCCAGCTGAGCCCCGCGACGGCCAGCACGACGACGAGCACGTCGACGTAGCGGAAGGCGTGGTGGACGCTGTCGTAGCTGCTTCCGAGCGCCCAGCCGGCGCCGGCGAAGGCGAAGCACCAGATCGCCGAGCCGGCCAGGGTGGCCAGCGTGTAGGGGACGATCGGCGTCTCGAACACCCCGGCGGTCACCGAGATGAACGAACGCACCAGCGGCGTGAGCCGGCCGAAGAAGACCGACCACACGCCGTAGCGCGCGAACCAGCGCTCGGCGCGGTCCACGCGTTCGGGCGGGAGGTGCAGCCAGCGTCCGTGGCGCTCGAGCAGTGCGCGCCCTCCCCAGCGCCCGATCGCCCAGCCGGCCAGCGAGCCGGCCAGGTAGCCCAGCGTCCCGCCGAGGGCGAGCACCGCATAGCTCTCGAAGCCCGTCTTGAGGACGTGGCCGAAGATCAGCGGGTGCTGGCCGGCGATCGCGCCCGCCGCGACCGCGCCGGCGTAGAGCATGATCAGCTCGCCGCCGACCGGGAGCAGCGCGTCGACGCCCATGAGCGCGAAGACCGCCCAGAAGCCGTGATGGCCGATCCAGGAGGTCACGTCGCGCCCGCGGATCTGTGCTCGTGCCCGCCCCCGCCGGTCTGGAACCACGCGAAGATCAGGCAGCCGACGCCGAGGATCGCGGCGGCGATCCCGTGCTTGACGTGATGGTGCGACGAGCCCGCCGCGTGGCCGGGGAAGAACGAGGGCAGCGCCGATGCAGAGTCGACCCAATAGACGACGGCGACCGCGAGCAGGGCGAGGCCGAGGATGACGGCGGGCAGGATGAGCGCGGGGCGCTTCATGGGTTCTCCTAGGTGACGGCGAAGGTCAGCGACAACAGCGCACCGGCGACGACGCAATAGACGGCAAACGGGGTCAGGCGGTTGGTCTCGAAGAAGCGCATGAGGAAGCGCACCGACAGGTAGGCGGTCACGGCGGCGCACAGCGCGCCGACCAGCGCCGGGCCCCGCAGACCGTCGCCCTTGGAGCCGAGCAGATCGGGCAGCTTGAGGGCGGCGGCGGCGCCGATGATCGGCGTGGCCAGCAGGAACGCGAAGCGGGCCGCGTCCTCGTTGGACAGGCCCGCGAGCAGGCCGCCGCCCATGGTCGCTCCGGAGCGCGAGAAGCCAGGGAGCAGCGCGAGCGCCTGCGCGCTCCCGACGCCCAGCGCCTCGTTCCAGGTCGTGCGCGCCGCGATACGTGCGTCGCCGTCGGGCAGCAGGGGATCGGGGCCGGGCGCCCGGCGGCGCAGAGCCTCGGCGCCGAACAGCATCACCCCGTTGAGGAAGAGGAAGGCGGCGGCGGTCTGCGGCGAGGCGAACACCTTGCGCAGCGGGTGCTCGAGCAGCAGCCCGAGCAGGCCGGCCGGGATCGTGCCCACCACGAGCAGCCAGCCGAGCTTGGCGTCGCTGTCGCCCGGCGCGATCTCACGTTCGCGCAGCGAGCGCCATAGCCCCTCGACGATCCGCTTCCAGTCGCGCCAGAAGAACCCCAGCAGCACCAGCGCGGTAGCCAGGTGCGTGGCCACCAGAAAGGTCAAGAACGCATCGTCGTTCTGGTGGATGTCCCAACCCAACAGCCGCGGAAGCACGACACTGTGACCGAGGCTCGACACCGGGAACAACTCGGCCGCGCCCTGGACGAGCCCGAGAATCGCCGCCTGGAGATAGGAGATCGGATGCACCCGATCCCCAGTGAAGCGAGGCGTTCCTGACAGCGACCTGAACGGCGCGCAAGACCGCTCGCGAACTCAACTCCCGGCCAGGAACCGCCTGGGGTTGTCGATCATCATCCGCGCGATCTGCTCCTCGCTGACGCCTCCCTCGCGGAGGGCGGGGAGCGATCGCGTCGGCGAGTGACCCCGAGCGCTCCCGGGTCGACCGGCCCCCGGACGGTCTCAACCACCGGGCCGGACGATCTGCTGGACCGACCAGGTGTTGCCGTCGGGGTCGCTGAAGAAGACGAAGCGTCCCCACGGGAAGTCCTGGACGTCGGAGACCTCGACGCCGCGCCCGGCGAGGTCGTCGTGTGCCGCGTCGATGTCGGCGACCACGAGCTGCAGGCCCTTGGCGCACCCGGGCGGCGTGTTGACCAGGCCCGTGCCGATCGCGATCGAGCACGCCGATCCCGGCGGGGTGAGCTGGACGAAGCGCAGGTCGTCGCTGACCGCGTGGTCGTGGTCGGCGTTGAAGCCCGCGTTCTCGGTGTAGAAGGCCTTGGCGCGGTCGACGTCGCTGACCGGGACCGGCACGAGCTCGAGCTTGTAGTCCATGGTGTCTCCTCTCAGGATCGGTGGGCGTGTGCGCCGGCGCCGACGTGCTCGTCGAGCCAGGCCGTCAGGGGCCGTGCGGCGCGCCAGGTCGCCGCGACGTGGTCGAGCGCTCGACGGGTGGCGAGCGCCGGACCGGGCTCGAGGCGGCGCCCGGCGATGAGGTCCTTGTATCGCAGCAGCGCGACGCGCGCGTGATCGCGCGGCATCCCGCGAGGAGCGGTCTTCAGGGCGGGCGGGGCGAGCTCGAGCCCGGCGGCCTCGACTGCGTCGATCCCTTCCTGCAGCGCCTCGCCCGCGTCGTCGTCGAGCACGGCATCGCGGTAGCGCTCGAGCTGGTCGCCGCCCATCCGCCAGTAACCGGAGGCGGCGTAGAGGCCGCGGGCAGAGACCTCGGCGTAGAGCGCGTTGCCCTCGCCGGCCGGATGCAGCAGCCCGTACGTGCGCGTCTTGTAGGGCGACTTGTCAGGCGAGAAGCGCGTGTCGCGGTGCTGGCGGAAGACGTGCACGTCGCCGCCGAACTCGCCGGCGAGGTCGGCGAGCATGAGCTCGAACGGCCGGCGGACCTGATCGTCGTAGCTGGCGCGAGTCGCCTTGAAGTACTCGCGCGAGTTGTCGCGCTCGAGCCCTTCGAACCACCCGACAGCGCCGGCTCCGAAACCCTCGAACGCGCGGGCGCTCATCCCGCGTAGGCGTGCAGGCGCTCGGCGAGCTCCGCAGGGCGGCTGAGATAGGCGCAGTGTCCGCCGTCCATCTCGTCGGCGGTCACGCCCAGGCGATCGCGGGCCAGCTGTCGGGCGAAGGCGGCAGGGAAGAAGCGGTCGTCGCGGAAGAGCAGGTAGCGCGTCGGAACGTCGGGCCAGCCCTCCAGCGGCCACGGCTCGCGCATCGGCGTCCCGGACTGCCCGGGGCCCCGGGCGAGCATCTCGGCAGCACGCTCGGGCGGCGCGTCCTGCAGGAAGAGCTCGATCTCGTCGTCGTAGGCCGGCGCATCGCGCGCGGCCTCCATGTAGCCGGAGGCGGTCCACCACTCGTCGGCGCTCTCGCCCGGCGCCGGCACCATCGCCGCGGCGAGGACGAGCAGCCGGGCCGGGACGCGGGCGCACACGAGCGGCGCCGTGAAGCCGCCCAGCGAGTGGGCGACGACCACGAGGTCGTCGCGACCGTCGACCCCCGCGACCACCGCGTCGGCGTACTCCGACAGGCCAGCGGCGTCGTCGCCGGCCGGTAGGTCGACCGCGATCGCCTCGTGGCCGCGCTCGCGCAGCTCACCGGCGACGAAGCTCCAGCTCCAGGCGGTGTCTCCGGCGCCGTGGATCAGGGCGAAGGTGGCGATGCGGCCAACGTACCGGCGGGCGGCCCGGGATGCACGGGGGGTAACCCGAACGCCCTGAACAACGCTCCGCCGATGAACGAGGTGACCGCGGCGATCCGGTCGCCGCGGAGCGTGAGCACGTCGATGACCTGCGCCGCGTACGCGTCCTGCTCGTCGTTCCACATGTAGCAACCGACCGCGAGCTGGCCGTTGGCGTGGGTGGCGAGGTGGCGCCAGCGCTCGCGCATCGGCCCGTGCTCGAGGAAGCCGGCGATCGCGACGTGCCCGCCGTACCACTCCGGCAGCGGCGGCATCGACCACGTTGCGTCCTCGACGAGCAGCGCGAGGACGGCCTCGACGTCGCCGCTCTCGAGCGCGTCCGTGTAGAGCTCGACCAGGCCGCGCGTGCGCTCGTCGCCCAGCGTGCGCAGGGTCGCCTGCTGGCTCATCGGCGGCATCCGCTCGTCGACGGTCTTGCGCGCCCGCTGCAGCGAGCTGTTGACGGAGGCGACGGTCGTGTCCAGCACGCCGGCGACCTCGCGGGCCGAGAAGCCGAGCACCTCCCGCAGGATGAGCACGGCCCGCGGGCGCGGCGCCAGGTGCGCCAGCGCAGCGACGAAGGCCAGCTCGACGCTCTCGCGGCGCTCGTAGCGCGCCTCGGGCGCGGCGGCGCCGGCGCCCAGCCCGAGCGCGTCGTCGGGGTATGGCTCGATCCACGTCGACTCGGCCAGCGGCTCGGTCCCCGGGCCGTGCGGGTCGGCCGCCGGGCCGTAGTCGACGGGCAGCGCGCGGGCCGGCCTGCGCGCGATGGCGGTCAGGCAGGTGTTCGTCGCGATCGTGTACAGCCACGTGCGCAGCGAGCTGCGGCCCTCGAAACGGGCGTAGCCGCGCCACGCGCGCAGCAGCGTGTCCTGCAGGGCGTCCTCGGCGTCGTGCAGCGAGCCGAGCATCCGGTAGCAGTGGGCGTGGAGATCGCGGCGGTAGCGCTCGATGGCCTCGAGCAGCTCGGCGTCGGCGCTCTGGAGCGATTCGTCAGCCGTCACATGAGCACTGACCGGCGCCGCGGCGCGAACTCATCGCTCCTCGGCGATCTCCAGGCGGCTGAGCGCGCGGGCGACCATCGAGCGAAGGTCGCCGGCGGCGCCGCGGAAGTACAGCGGGCCGGTCCCGTCGGTCAGCAGCAGCCGCGCCTCGGCGACGCCGCGGACGTCGACGGGCGCGGGCGCGGCGAGGCGGTCGGCGAGCGTGTCCAGCTCGGCGGCGGCCTCGGCCACGTCGGGGCGCAGCGCGACGTGGGTCATCCATACGTGGCCGCCGCGCGCGTCGCGGACCACGCGGCGCAGCTGGCGGGCGAGCCGGGAGCGCGCACACGGGCCGACGAGCGCCCGGGCGCGGAGGCTGAGGGCACCGCCGGTCTCGGGCGCGACGCCGCGTGCGAGCTCGCGGTCGAGTGACCCGGCGCGCAACCAGGCCTCGAGGCGGTCGAGCAGGCGTGTGCGGCGCTCGATCACGGCGTCGCCTTCGGTGAGCAGGAGAGTGGACATGGCACGACGCATGGTGCGCCCCTCGCGGCGGCCTGTCATCGGGAGATCGCAGCCGCGTGCCGCATCTCACACCTCAGGCGTGCCGGTGGGACGCCTTAGCGGGATGGTCCCACCCCGCATGCCTGTCAGGACGAGACAAGCTGAACGTGGCGGCGGCCCGCGTCGGCGGCGGCAAAGGCGAGCAGGCGCTCGCCTTCGGCCGTCACCGCCTTCGCCTCGCCGCGTGTCAGCGGCGCGATCGGCTCGATCTCGAGCGTGGCCGCGTCGCCGTCGCGCGCGACCTTCCAGAACCCGCGGACGAGGCCGTCGACGAGCAGCACCGGGCGGCCGAGCTGGCTGACGATCAGCTTGCGATGCTCGTCGGGGATCACGCGACTGCGGTCGGCGTAGGCGACGAGCACGTTGTCGAACTCAGGCAGGAAGCGGGGCGGGGCGGGGGTGTCGGGGTCCGGGAGCGGCGCGCGTGGAAGATCGAAGAGCTCGCGGCCGGCCTCGTCGCGGAAGGTGCGCAGCCGCGGGCGCAGGCGCTCCATGACCTCGCGCACGCCGGTGAGCCCCGACCAGGCGCGGACGTCGCTCGTCGCGGCGGGCCCGAACCCGCGCAGGTAGCGCAGGACGAGCTCGTCGGGCTCCGGGTCGCCGTCGATCGGACGGCCGACCCAGCCGTCGACCGTCCTCCAGACCACCTGGCCGCCGGGGCGCATCGGCAGCGTCCCGCGCGGCGGCATCTGGACGATCGGAGTCACGAACATCGAGGCGTAGGCGAGTGAGAGCGGGTCGCGATCGGGCCAGCGCTCGGCGAGGCTCGCGCTGAGCTGCGGGCGCGTGACCGGGCGCTGGTGCAGATGCTCGCGACCGGCCGCGACGACCTCGCCGACGTCCATGCCGGCCAGCTCGCGGGCGAAGGGGCTGCCCGACCAGCCGCGGTCGAGCACCGGCTGAAGCGCTGGGCGCAGCGACAGGTAGTCGCGCGTGGTCATCAGGTGCAGGGTCACGCGCATCATCGAGGCGCGCACCGCGCTGCCGTCCTCGATCATTGCCGCGAGGTCGGCGGGCTCGAAGCGCTCGATGCGGCTCCACAAGCCGACGTAGGGCGCGTGCGGCTCCTGCGCCTGCATGCCGGCGAGCTGCTCGATCGCCTCGGGCGCCGTCAGCGGGTGGCGCCGAAGGAGCAGCTGGCGCCCGAGCATCGCGCGCCCGAGCGCGCGGGTGGTGAGGACGTCGGCGGCCATCAGCCCTCGTAGCGGCGGCTGGTCTCCTGCCAGGTCGGCGGGGTGGAGGGCAGCTGCGGCGCGTCGCCGAGGTGCAGGCCGTCGAGCACGACCGCGAGGTAGCGGTGGCGCAGCTGGCTGGACCGGACCGGATCGCCGATGCGGATCCCCTGCAGCTGCTCGAGCAGCAGCGAGAGGTCGCCGACCTCGACGTCGGGGCGCAGCGCGCCCGCCCGCTTGGTGCGGTCGAGGAGCTCCTGCGTCGCCTGGTAGATCTCGCGGCCCTGGCGCTGGAGCTCCTCGGTGGAGGTGAAGCTCCCGGCGAGGCGCTGCGTGAGTGCGCCGGCGCCGACGTCGATGCAGCGGCGCATGAAGCGGGTGAAGGCGATCCACGGATCGCCGTCGTCGTCGAGCGCGGCGCGGACCTCGGCGAGGTAGCGGTCCATCCCGTCGGCGGCCAGGCGCTGGAGCAGCTCGTCCTTGCCGGCGTAGCGGCGGTACAGCGCCCCGATGCCGACGCCCGCGCGGCCCGCGACGGCGGAGATCGGCGCGCCGGGATCGGCGAGGAAGACCTGGCGCGCGGCATCGAGGATGCGCTCGTCGTTGCGGGCGGCCTCGGCGCGGCGGCCGGAGAGCGGGGCGGGCTCGTGCCCGGCCGCTGCCGCGGTCACGCTCGTCGGGTGCTCGCTCGCCATGGCGTCACCGTACCAGAACAGATCATTCCGTTCAAATAAGGGCTTCGTGAGCCCAAGTAAGGCATTCCATGCGTGCATCGGCTCCATTCGCCCGATGTCCGGCTCATCCTCGCAGGCGAACATACGGAACAGAATGATTTGTTCCGATCAGAGGAGTGAGTTGATGAGCACCACCTCGTCCGGCCGCTGGCGCTGGCTGGCCTTCGCCGCCGCGCTTGCGGCGACCCTGATGGACCTGCTGGATTCGACGATCGCCAACGTCGCCGCGCCGGCGATCCGCGACGACCTCGGCGGCTCGTACGCCGACCTGCAGTGGATCGCCGCCGCCTACACGCTCGCGATGGCGGTCATGCTGCTCACCGGCGGCCGACTCGGCGACATGTTCGGCCGCAGGCGGATGCTGCTGATCGGGGCTGCCGGCTTCACCGCCGCCTCCGTGGCCAGCGCGCTCGCGCCGTCCGTCGAGACCCTGATCGCCTTCCGTGCGATCCAGGGCGGCGTCGGCGCCGTGATGGTGCCGCAGGTCTTCGGCCTCATCCGGGATCTGTTCAAGCCGCAGGAGATGGGCAAGGCGTTCGCGATCCTCGGGCCGGCCTGCGGCCTCTCCGCGATCCTCGGCCCGGTCGTCTCCGGCCTGCTGATCGACGCCGACCTCTTCGCCACCGGTTGGCGGATGATCTTCCTCGTCAACGTCCCGATCGGCGTTTTCGTGCTCGTGGCCGGGGCCAAGCACCTGCCCGACGTCGCGCCGACGGCGCGGACCAAGGGCTTCGACCTCGGCGGCGTGGCCGTGGCCGCGATCGGCGCCTTCATGCTCGTGTACCCGCTCGTCCAGGGCCGCGAGCTCGGCTGGCCGAACTGGTCGAAGGCCATGCTCGCCGCCTCGATCCCGGTCCTGGCCGGCTTCGGCGCCTACCAGGTCCGCCGCCGGCGCGCGGGTGCGACGCCGCTGATCGAGACGAGCATCTTCCGTACTCGCTCGTACGTCTCGGGGATCGGGTTCGCCGTCGTATTCCTCGGCGCGATGGGCGGCGTCACGCTGACCCTCGGCGTGCTCCTGCAGGTCGGCCTCGGCTACTCGCCGATCCACGCGAGCCTGACCACGGCGCCGTTCGCACTGGGCGGCTTCATCGGCTCGGCGGCCGGCGGCATGCTCATGCACAAGGTCGGGCGCACGATCGTGCAGGCGGGCCTGGCCGTCATGGGCATCGGGCTCGTCGGCCTCTACGCCGTGCTCGAGCAGGCCGGGACCGGTGTGAGCAGCGCAGACATCGCCGGCCCGATGCTTGTGTCCGGTATCGGCATGGGCGCGATCTGGGTGCCGATGTTCGAGATCATCGTCGGCGACGTCGCCGACCACGAGGTCGGCTCGGCGTCCGGCGTCCTGCAGGCGGTCCAGCAGCTCGGGATGTCGCTCGGCGTCGCCGCGATCGGCACCGTGTTCTTCGGGGCACTCGGCGCTCACGGCGCGCGCGCGGACTTCGTCAGCGCCGCCGAGCTGACGACCCTCATCACCGTCGGCCTCATCGCGGCCGCCTTCGCGGTCAGCTACCTACTGCCGCGCCAGGCCCGGCAGCCGCACGCGCCCGCCGACTTCGGCGCCGCCGAGCCCGCGTTTGCGTGACCGTCCGTCCCTCTCGCTGGCTCCGCCGGCAAGGAGTAGGTTCCGCGGCATGAGCGACATGGTGCTGGCGGGAGGGACGGTCGTCACCGCGGAGGCGAGCTTCCGCGCGGACGTCGCGGTCGAGGGAGAGCGGATCGCGGCCGTCGGGCTCGATCTGCCGGCGAACGGGGCGGAGGTCGTCGACGTGTCCGGCGCGCTGCTGATGCCCGGCTTCATCGATGGCCACACGCACCTCGACATGCCGTTCGGCGGCACGGTGACCGCCGACGACTGGGACACCGGCACGGCCAGCGCAGTCGCCGGCGGGACGACGACCATCGTCGACTTCAGCCTGCAGGACATCGAGGGCACGCTGGCCGAGGCGGTCGAGACCTGGCAGGGCAAGGCCGAGGGCAAGGCGCGCATCGACTACGGCCTGCACGTCGCGATCACGAACCTCACCGATGCGGTCAAGCAGGAGATCCCGGCGCTGCCGGGCCTGGGCGTCTCGACGATCAAGATCTTCATGGCCTACAAGGGCACGCCGCTGTACACCGCCGACGAGGACCTCTTCGAGGCGATGCAGATCGCCCGCGAGGCCGGTGTGCTCGTGCTCGTCCATGCCGAGAACGGCGATGTCATCGCCAAGCTCCAGGCCGAGGCCCTCGAGCGCGGCGACACCTCGCCGAAGTGGCACGGCCTCACGCGGCCCGAGCTCGTCGAGGCCGAGGCCACCAACCGCGCCATCCGCCTGGCCGAGCTCGCCGACACGCCGCTGCTCGTCGTCCACGTCTCGTGTGCCGCCGCGCTGGAGGAGATCCGCCGCGCCCACGCGCGCGGGAGCACGATCTACGGCGAGACCTGTCCGCAGTACTTCGTCTTCAGCGACGCCGACCTGGCCCGCGAGGGCTTCGAGGGCGCCAAGTACGTCTGCTCGCCACCGCTGCGCGACCCGTCCAACCGGCCGGCGCTGTGGCGCGGCCTCCAGGCCGGCGACCTGCAGATCTTCGGCTCGGACCACTGCTCGTTCAACTACGTCGGGCAGAAGGAGCTCGGGCGCGACGACTTCACGCTGATCCCCAACGGCCTGCCCGGCCTCGAGGAGCGCTCGGCGACGCTGTGGACGCAGGGCGTCCGCGGCGGCCACATCTCCGAGCAGCTGTTCGTCGCCGTCCTGTCGACCAACCAGGCGCGGATCCACGGCCTCGCGGGGCGCAAGGGCGCCATCGCCCCCGGCAACGACGCCGACATCGTGGTCTGGGACCCCGACATGACGATCGACGTGACGCTGGCCAACCGCCACGGCAACGTCGACTACACGCCGTATGAGGGCCTGACGCTCGTCGGCGGCCCGTCGGAGGTCTACATCCGCGGCGCGCTGGCCTATCGCGACGGCGAGGTCGTGGCCGAGGCCGGCAGCGGGCGCTTCCTGGAGCGCGCGTTTCGTCGCGCGGCCCCTGCGGCAGCCGTTCGCTAGGGGTCGCTCAGGCGGCCACATGGCCGACTGAGGCGGGCCCCCAGGTCGCGTGAGCGGTTAGGTTGCCGCCATGAGCGAGGTGGACGCCGCCAGGGCGGTCGATGAGCTGCGCGAGCTCAAGCGCCGCACCGGCAACGACGACGGCGCGCAGCGCGTCGCCTGGACCGACACCTGGAAGACCGCCAATGACTGGTTGCGCGAGGAGCTCGCGGGGATCGACGGCGTCACGGTCGACACCGATGCCGCCGGCAACCTCTGGGCGACCGCTCCGGGCGAATCCGAGCGCTTCGTGATCGTCGGCGGGCACCTGGACTCGGTGCCCGACGGCGGCTGGCTCGACGGCTGCCTGAACGTCATCGCCGGCCTCGAGGTGCTGCGCGCGCTCGCGCCCGAGCAGCGCCCGCTGACCCTCAAGCTCGTCAGCTGGGCCGACGAGGAGGGCGCGCGCTTCGGGCGCAGCCTGCTCGGGTCCAGCGCGGCCTCGGGCACGCTCGACCCCGACTCGGTGCGCGAGCTGAAGGATCGCGACGGGACCGCGCTGCCCGACGCGCTGCGCGGGCACGGCGTCGAGCTCGACCAGGCGCTCGAAGCGCGCCGCGGCCTCGATGGCGCCGCCGCCTACCTCGAGCTGCACATCGAGCAGGGCCCGGTGCTCGAGCGTCTCGGCCTGCCGCTCGGGGCCGTGCTCGGCACCTTCGGCGTCGAGCGCCACGCCGTGCGATTCACCGGCCAGCACGCCCACGCCGGCTCCACGCCGATGGACGTGCGCCACGACGCCTTCCTGGCCGCCGCGCGCAGCGCCCTGGCCTTCCGCGAGGACGCGGAGCGCCGCGACGACGTCCGTGCGACCACCGGCATCGTCAAGGTCAGCCCCGGGATCGTCACGGCCTTCAACGGGACGTGCGAGCTCTCGCTGGACCAGCGATCGCTGGACCCGGACGTCTTGGCCGACATGCTGGCCACGGCGAAGCAGGCCAGCGAGCGCATCGCCGGGGAGGAGGGCTGCACCGTCGCGTGGGAGCGCATCTGGCAGATCGAGCCGCTCCCGTTCGACGCCGAGCTCATCGACCTCGCCGACGCGGTGATCGCCGACGTCGCCGGGACCTCGACGCGGCTGCCCAGCGGCCCGTTGCACGACGCCGCCGAGATGGCGCGCGTCATCCCGACCGTGATGCTCTTCGTAAAGAGCCTGCGAGGACTCAGTCACACCAAGGAGGAGGACACGCCCGTGGAGGACCTCGAGCTGTCGGTGCGCGCGCTGGACCAGCTCACGCGCCGGACCCTGGACTGGGCGGCCTAGCCATGGACTTCGGGATCACCTTCCAGACCGACCCGCCCGCGAGCCGCGTCGTCGACATGACCAAGCGCGCCGAGGAGCTCGGCTTCACCCACGCGTGGACGTTCGACTCCCACATCCTGTGGCAGGAGCCCTACGTCATCTACTCGCAGATGCTGGCGGCGACGGACCGCATCATGGTCGGGCCGTTCGTCACCAACCCGGCCACGCGCGACCCGACGGTCACCGCCTCGCTGTTCGCGACGCTCAACGACATGTTCGGCAACCGCACCGTGTGCGGCATCGGCCGCGGCGACTCCTCGCGGCGCGTGCTCGGCAACCCGCCGACGACGCTCAAGCAGACCGAGGACGCGATCCACGTCATCAAGGAGCTCGCCGAAGGGCGCCCGATCGACACGCCGGGCGGCCCGGTGAGCATCCCATGGGTCAAGGACGGTCACCTCGACGTGTGGATGGCGGCGTACGGGCCGAAGGCGCTGGCGCTCGTCGGGCACAAGGCCGACGGCTTCATCCTCCAGCTCGCCGACGTCGACATCACGCGCTGGACGGTGCAGAAGGTGCGCGAGGCGGCCGAGGAGGCCGGGCGCGACCCGGACGCGATCGCGATCTGCGTCGCCGCGCCCGCGTACGTCGGCGACGACCTGCAGCACGCGCGCGAGCAGTGCCGGTGGTTCGGCGGCATGGTCGGCAACCACGTGCACGACATCGTCAAGCGCTACGGCGAGGGAGGCGAGATCCCGCGCGCGCTGACCGACTACATCAAGGGCCGCGAGGGCTACGACTACTCACACCACGGCCGCGTCGGCAACCCCGACACCGAGTTCGTGCCCGACGAGATCGTCGACCGCTTCTGCGTGCTCGGCACGGTCTCCGACCACATCGCCAAGCTGCGCGAGCTCGAGGGCATGGGCGTCGACCAGTTCAACATCTACCTGATGCACGATGCGCAGGGCGCGACGATGGACGCCTACGGCGCGGAGATCATCCCGGCGATGTTCTCGGGATAGCCCCACCCCGGGAGCGGGGGCCGGCGTCGGCAACACGCCATTGAGCCCCAAGGACATGGCGACCCTTCGTTGCGAGCGTGGTTGCCATGACATCGACGCACCCCGCTCACGGCCGCGACGGCGCTCTCGCGCGCGTCGTGCGCCGCGTCGCCGGCGCCTCCGCGCGCTGGCGCAAGACCACCCTCGTCCTCTGGCTGGTGCTCGTCATCGGCTGCGTGGCGGCCGGCGCGATGACCGGCACGCAGCAGCTCACCGAGTCCCAGGCCGGCGTCGGCCAGTCGGCCGCGGCCGACGCGCGGATCGCCGACGCGGGCATGAAGGACCCCGCCGTCGAGAGCATCCTCGTACGGTCCTCCGACGCCGCCAAGACGCGCTCGGCCGCCGCCGACCTGCAGCGGCGCGCCGCCAAGCTGCCCGACGTCGCCGCGGTCCACGGCCCATCCGACTCGCCGGCGCTGTCGACGGCCGGCGGACGCACTGTTCTCGTCCAGGCCTCGCTGCGCGGCGATCCCGACAAGGCGGGCGACCACGTCAAGCCGCTGGAGCACACGGTCGCCGCGGTGGCCGCCGACCACCGCGGCGTCACGCTGCAGCAGGCCGGGCAGGGCTCGATCGATAACGCCATCAACAAGGTGGTCAGCGACGACCTGGGCCACGCCGAGGTCATCTCGGTCCCGATCACCCTGCTCATCCTCGTGCTCGCCTTCGGGGCGATCGTCGCCGCGTCGGTCCCGCTGCTGCTCGGCATCACCTCGGTCGCCGCCGCGCTGGGCGCGGTCGGCCTCATCTCCCAGGTCGCGCCGGCCAGCGACACGACGACCTCCCTGGTCGTGCTGATCGGCCTGGCCGTCGGCGTCGACTACTCGCTGTTCTACATCCGCCGCGAGCGCGAGGAGCGCCGCGCCGGGCGCGGGCCCAACGCGGCCCTCGACGCCGCCGCCGCCGCGGTCGGTCGCGCGATCGTCGTCTCCGGGCTGACGGTCATGGTCGCCCTCGCAGGCCTGCTGGTCACCGGCATGAAGGTCTTCGAGTCGATGGCGCTGGCCACCATCGCCGTGGTGGCGATCGCCGTGATCGGCTCGCTCACCGTGCTGCCGGCCGTGCTGGCGATGCTCGGCGACCGCGTCGACAAGGGCCGGCTGCCGGGCGTGAAGTGGCGCCGTGCGCGCCGCGCCCGCCGCGAGGCGGCGGCCGGCCGGCGCCTCGGCGCGTGGGCGGCGATCGCCCGCGTCTCGACGCGCCACCCGCTGGCCGCCTTCGTCACGGCGATCTGCCTGCTCGGCGCCCTGGCGGTGCCGGCGATGCAGATGCACATCGCCGGCGAGGGCGTGTCGGACATGCCCAAGGACCTCGCGGTCGTGAAGGCCAACAAGGCGATCGAGCGGACCTTCCCCGGGGCGCCCGAGGAGGCCAAGCTGGTCGTCACCGGCCACGACCTCGGTGGCGCCCGCGCGAAGCTCGAGGCGCTCGGCAAGCGCGGCATGCAGGTGACCGGCGGCCACGGCCGCATCGGCGTCGACGTCTCGCGCGACGGCCGTACCGCCGTGGTCTCGGTCCCCATGCCCGACCACGGCGAACGCGCCGCGGACCGCACCGTCGCCGAGCTGCGCGACCGCGTGGCGCCGGCGGCTGCGCAGGTGCAGGCCGCCGCGCATGTCCAGGTCACCGGCGCGGCCGCGCGCGACGCCGACTTCACCAAGCGCCTGAAGGACCGCACCCCGATCGTCATCGCGTTCGTGCTCGGGCTCGCGTTCGTGCTGCTGCTGATGGCGTTCCGCTCGGTCCCGCTGGCGACGACGGTCATCGGCCTGAACCTGCTGTCGGTCGGCGCCGCCTACGGCGTGCTCGTCGCGGTCTTCCAGCACAGCTGGGCCGAGAGCGCGCTGAACTTCACCTCCAACGGCTCCATCGTCAACTGGCTGCCGCTGTTCTCGTTCGTGATCCTCTTCGGGCTCTCCATGGACTACACGGTCCTCGTGCTCGAGCGCATCCGCGAGGCGCGACGCGCCGGCCTGGCCCCGCGCGAGGCGGCTGCGGAGGGCGTCGCGGCGACCGCCGGCACGGTGACGAGCGCGGCGGTCGTGATGGTGGCGATCTTCGCCGTCTTCGCGACGCTGCGGCTGCTGTCGATGAAGCAGCTCGGCGTCGGGCTGGCGGCGGCGATCCTGCTCGACGCGACGGTGGTGCGGGCGCTGGCGCTCCCCGCCGCGGTCGCGCTGCTGGGCCGCCACGGGCCGCGGGTCAAGCCCGCGCGCCTAGGGGTGCCGAAGGCGGCCGACGTGGCCGCCTGAGGCGGGCCCCCAGGCGGCTCAGCCAGCCGGCAGCTCGCCGAGGCGCGGGGGTGACGCGCCGGGGCGCTCGCAGGTGATCGCCGCCACCAGCGCGGCGAAGCGGGCGCCCTCGACCACCATGTCGAGATCGGCCAGGCGGTCGCGCGGAAGATCGCGCGACCGCCACCAGGCCAGGAACGCACCTCCGAACGCGTCACCAGCGCCGATGGTGTCGGTGACCTGCACCTTCGGAGCCCGGACCTCCACGTCGCCGCCGGCGCCCACGACCAGGGCGCCGGCGGCGCCGCGCGTGAGCAGGACGGCCGTGGGCCCGCGGCCGAGCAGCGCGCGGGCGGCGGCGGTCGCGTCGCGGCCCGGGTCCATCCACGCGAGGTCGTCCTCGGAGGCCTTGACCAGGTCGCTGCGCGCGATGACGCGATCCAGGCGCGCGCGGTAGGCGTCGGGGTCGGCGGCGGCGCGGCCGGGGCGGACGTTGGGGTCGACGGCGACGAGCGCCCGGCCGGCGAGCTCGTCGACCACGGCCTCCAGCGCCGCGGACAGCGGCTCGAACCCGAACGTGCCGACGTGCAGCAGGCCGATGCCGGCCGGCAGCGCGGCGAGCGCCGCCTCGGGAGTCAGCCCGGGCGCCGAGGTGCCCTGCTCGTAGAAGCGGTAGACGGCGCTGCCGTCGCGATCGACCTCGGCGAGGGCGAGCGTCGTCGGGTCGTCCGTCGCCACGACGGCGTCGAGCAGCACGCCGTCGTCGGCGAGCATCCGCTTCAGCGTGGCGCCAAAACGGTCGGCCGAGAGGCGCCCGAGGTAGGCGACGCGCTCGCCCAGCCTGGCGATCGTGCGCGCCGTGTTGAATGGGCCTCCGCCGGGGTGGGACCGCAACTGCTCGTCGCCCGCGGGCACCAGGTCGAACAGCGCCTCGCCGCCCACGAGGATGAGGTTGTCGCCGGACCCGCTCACGAGGCCGCGACGACACTACAGTGCCGCCCATGAGCGTGAGCGAGAAGGCCGGGCACCTGCCAGACCCGGCCGACCTCGTCGACGTCGACGCCCTGATCGGCGCCTACTACGACGAGCATCCCGACCCCGCGGAGGCCACGCAGCGCGTGGCCTTCGGCACCTCGGGCCACCGCGGCACCTCGACGGCCCGGACCTTCAACGAGGACCACGTCCTGGCCATCGCCGAGGCGGTGTGCCGCTATCGGGCCCAGCAGGGCATCGACGGCCCCCTGTACCTCGGCCGCGACACCCACGCGCTGTCCGAGCCGGCGGCGAGGACGATCGCCGAGGTCCTCGTCGCCAACGAGGTCGACGTCATGGTCGACCAGGACGACGGCTACACGCCGACCCCGGCGATCTCCCACGCCATCCTCACCCACAACCGCAAGTCGGGGCCGGCGCGCACCGCCGACGGCATCGTGGTGACGCCGTCGCACAACCCGCCGCCCGACGGCGGCGTGAAGTACAACCCGCCGCACGGCGGGCCGGCGGACACCGACGTCACGGGATGGATCCAGGACGAGGCCAATCGCCTGCTCGAAGACGGGCTGCGCGAGGTCGGGCGCGCCTCCGCGGACCGGGCCCCGACCGTCCACCGCCACGACTACATCTCGGCCTACGTCGACGACCTGGCCTCGGTCGTCGACCTCGAGCTCGTCCGCGACAGCGGCCTCAAGCTCGGGGTCGATCCGTTGGGCGGCTCCAGCTACGCCTACTGGGTGGCGATCCGCGACCGCCACGGCCTCGACCTGACGATCACCAACGACTCCATCGACCCGACCTTCCGCTTCGTCCCCGTCGACTGGGACGGCAAGATCCGGATGGACTGCTCGTCGCCCTACGCGATGGCCAAGCTGCGCGAGCTCGCGCCGCGCTTCGACGTCGCCTTCGCCAACGACCCCGACGCCGACCGCCACGGGATCGTCACGCCCGGCGCCGGCCTGCTGAACCCCAACCACCACCTCGCCGTCTGCATCTCCTATCTGTTCGGCGGCAACCGCGACTGGTCGGGGCGTACCGGCATCGGCAAGACGCTCGTGTCGAGCGCGATCATCGACCGGGTGGCGGCCGACCTGGAGCGGCGCCTCGTCGAGGTCCCGGTCGGCTTCAAGTGGTTCGTCGAGGGGCTGCTCGACGGGTCGATCGGCTTCGGCGGCGAGGAGAGCGCCGGCGCCTCCTTCCTGCGCCTCGACGGCGCGGCGTGGTCGACCGACAAGGACGGCCTCATCCCGTGCCTGCTCGCGGCCGAGCTGACCGCGCGCACCGGCAAGGACCCGGGACGGACCTACGACCAGCTCGCCGAGCGCCTGGGCCGGCCGTCGTACCGGCGCGTCGACGTCGCCGCCACGCCGCAGGACAAGGCCAAGCTCGGGCGGCTCTCGGCCGAGCAGGTCACCACGAAGGAGCTCGCCGGCGCACCGATTCTCGACGTCCTCACCCGCGCGCCCGCCAACGACGCGCCGATCGGCGGCGTGAAGGTCGTCTCGCAGGACGCGTGGTTCGCCGCCCGCCCATCGGGTACCGAGGACGTCTACAAGGTCTACGCGGAGAGCTTCCGCGGCGACGAGCACCTCGAGCAGGTGATCGCCGAGGCCCAGGAGCTGGTGAGGAGAGCGCTCGGTGGCTGACGTCTTCGGGATCGTGCTGGCCGGCGGCGAGGGCAAGCGGCTGGCGCCGCTCACCGCCGACCGCGCCAAGCCGGCGGTGCCGTTCGGCGGCAACTACCGTCTCATCGACTTCGCGCTGTCCAACCTCGTCAACGCGGGGATGCGCAAGATCGTGGTGCTCACGCAGTACAAGAGCCACTCCCTGGACCGCCACGTGTCGACGACGTGGAACCTCTCGCCGCTGTTGGGCAACTACGTCACGCCGGTGCCCGCCCAGATGCGGCGCGGGCCGCACTGGTTCGCCGGCTCGGCCGACGCGATCTACCAGAACTTCAACCTGCTCTACGACGAGCGGCCCGACTACGTGTGCGTCTTCGGCGCCGACCACATCTACCGCATGGACCCGCGGCAGATGATCGAGCAGCACGTCGAAGGCGGAGCGGCCGTGACCGTCGCCGCCCTGCGCGCGCCGCTGGACCAGGCCGACCAGTTCGGGGTGGTCGAGACCGCGGCCGACGGCATGACGATCGCCGCCTTCCGCGAGAAGCCCACCGACGCGGTCGGCCTGCCAGACGCGCCCGACCAGGTCTTCGCGTCGATGGGCAACTACGTGTTCACCACGTCGGCGCTCATCGAGGCGGTCACCCGGGACGCCGAGGATCCGAGCTCCAAGCACGACATGGGCGGCAACATCGTGCCGATGATCGTCGGGCGCGGCCAGGCGCAGGTCTACGACTTCTCCAAGAACGTGGTGCCCGGCGAGACCGAGCGCGACAAGGGCTACTGGCGCGACGTCGGGACGATCGACGCCTTCTACGACGCGCACATGGACCTGATCTCGGTCAGCCCGATCTTCAACCTCTACAACTTCGACTGGCCGATCCTCACGCGGCCCGAGCCGCTGCCGCCGGCGAAGTTCGTCTTCGACGACGACGAGCGCCGCGGGCAGGCCCTCGACTCGATGGTCTGCGCGGGCGTGGTCATCTCCGGCGCGACTGCGCGGCGGTCGGTCCTCTCGCCCGGGGTGCACCTGCACACCCACGCGCGGGTCGAGGACTCCGTCCTCTTCCAGGGCGTCGACGTCGAGCGCGGCGCGGTGGTGCGGCGGGCGATCCTGGACAAGAACGTCCGGGTCGCGCCGGGCGCCCGGATCGGCGTCGATCCCGAGGCCGACCGCAAGCGCTTCCACGTCTCCGAGAGCGGGATCGTGGTGATCCCCAAGGGCGCGACCGTCGAATGAGGGCCGCGCTGCTCACGCGCGAGTACCCGCCCGACGTCTACGGCGGCGCCGGCGTGCACACCGAGTACCTCGCGCGCGAGCTGCGCAAGCTCATCGACGTCGACGTGCACGCCTGGGGGCCGTCGCGCGAGGGCGCGATCGGGCACGAGGCCTGGGACGCGCTGAGCGGCTCGGAGCCCGAGCTGGCCGCGCTGCGGGCGATGTCGATCGACCTGACGATGGCGGCTCAGACGACCGGCGCAGACGTCGTCCACAGCCATACCTGGTACGCGAACCTCGGCGGGCACCTGACCAAGCTCGTCCGTGGGATCCCGCACGTCATGACCGCCCACTCGCTCGAGCCGCTGCGGCCCTGGAAGGCCGAGCAGCTGGGTGGCGGCTACGCGCTGTCGAGCTTCTGCGAGCGCACCGCGATCGAGGCAGCCGACGCGGTGATCGCGGTCTCCGAGGGAATGCGGCGCGACGTGCTCGCCGCGTATCCCGCGGTGGACGCGCGGCGTGTGAGCGTCATCTACAACGGCATCGACGTCGCCCAGTACGCGCCGGACGGCGGGACCGAGGTCCTCGAGCGCCACGGCATCGACCCCGGTGCGCCGACGATCGCCTTCGTCGGGCGCATCACGCGCCAGAAGGGCGTCGAGCACCTGCTGGCGGCGATGGAGCATGTCGACCCCGCCGTCCAGCTGGTGCTCTGCGCCGGTGCACCGGACACGCCGGAGATCGAGGCCGCGGTGACCGCGCGCGTGGAGCGGCTGCGCGAGCACCGCGAGGGCGTGCTGTGGATCGAGCAGATGCTCCCCAAGCCCGAGGTCATCCAGATCCTCAGCCACGCGACGGTCTTCGCCTGCCCGTCGATCTACGAGCCGTTGGGGATCGTCAACCTCGAGGCGATGGCCTGCGAGACCGCGGTGGTCGCCACGGCCACGGGCGGGATCGTCGAGGTCGTCGACGACGGCGTCACGGGCCTGCTCGTGCCCATCGACCCGGTCGACGACGGCACCGGCGAGCCGCGCGACCCCGCCCGGTTCGCGCGCGACTTCGCGCAGCGGCTCGATGAGGTCGTCGGCGATCCGCAGCGGGCGACCGAGATGGGCCGAGCCGGCCGCGCCCGCGCGATCGAGCGCTTCGACTGGGGCGCGATCGCGCGGGAGACGGTGGCGCTGTACGAGCGTCTCATCGAGCCCTGACGCGCCAACAGCGCTCAGTACGCTCCGGCGATGCCTGCCGTCGCTCATCCCGTCCGCGACCACTGCCTCGCGCCCGACCGCCCCATCGACGCGCCGATCGCCCCGGTGGAGGGGCGCTACGGGCGCGCGTTCCCCGACCTGCCGCCGCTCACCGGCGACGACGCCGCGCTGCTCGCGCTGGGCGCCGCCGGCGGCATGTGCGACGGCAGCGATGCCACCGGCGACGACGGCCTCGCCGCCGCCGGCTGGCCGTTCTTCGGCCAGTTCATCGCCCACGACCTGACCGCCGACCGCTCGCCGATCGGCCCGCACGTCGATGCGGACACGATCGCCAACTTCCGCTCGCCCCGCGCCAACCTCGAATGCCTCTACGGCAACGGGCCGATCGGCGCGCCGTACCTGTACGACGCCGGCGACCCGTCCAAGCTGCTGGCCGAAGACGGCGACGTCCCGCGCAACTCGCAGGGCATCGCGCTCGTCGGCGACCCGCGCAACGACGTCCATGTCTTCATCTCACAGCTGCATCGCGCGCTGATCGGCGCGCACAACCACCTGGCGGATCGGCTGCGCGAGGACGGCGTCGCCGCCGAGGACTGCTTCGACGCTGCGCGCCGGGCGACGATGTGGCACTACCAGTGGATCATCGTCGAGGACTACCTGCCGACACTCGTCGGGCGCGACCTCGTCGAGGAGGTCAAGGACCCCGCGCGGCGCTGCTACCGCGCGGCGGGCACGCCGATCATCCCGTTCGAGTTCGCCGACGCCGCCTTCCGCTACGGCCACGGCCAGATCCGCCACCGCTACCGGCTGCGGTCCGGCGGCGACGAGTACGGGGTCTTCCCCGACCTCGTCGGCTTCCGCCCCGTCGCGCCCGAGCACCGCATCGAGTGGCGGCTGCTCTTCGGCGACGATGCCCAGCGCGCCAAGCGCATGGACGGCCGCCTGGCGGCGTCGCTCATCGCACTGCCGATGGCGATCACCGGCGCCGTCGACGTCGAGGCCTACCACTCGCTGGCCGCGCGCGACCTCCAGCGCGGGGCGGCGATCGGGCTGCCGTCGGGCGAGGCGATCGCGCGGAAGATCGGTGCCCAGCCACTGACCGCGGCGCAGGCCGGGCTGGCCGCGTTCGGCTGGAGCGGCGAGACGCCGCTGTGGCTCTACGTCTTGCGCGAGGCCGACGTGCGTGGCGGCGGGGACCGCCTCGGTGAGGTCGGCGGTCGCCTCGTCGCCGAGGTGCTCCTCGGCCTCATCGACGCCGATCCAGAGTCATACCGCGCGCTCGAGCCCGACTGGCAGCCCACGCTCCCCGCGTCCGGCGAGCGCTTCGAGCTGCTCGACCTGCTGCTGGCCGGCGCGTGATGCTCACGTTGCTGGCCCACCTGACCGACCCGCACATCGTGGTCGGTCCCGGTGACACCGGCTCGGCCGAGGCGCTCGCCGCCGCCGTCGGCGCGGTGCTCGCCCTGCGCCCGCTGCCCGACGCCGTCGTGATCACCGGTGACATCTGCAACGACGGCGCGCCCGCCGAATACGACCGCGTGGCCGAGGTGCTCGAGCCGCTGACCATGCCGGTGCACGTCCTGCCCGGCAACCACGACGATCGCGACCTGCTGCGCGAGCGCTTCCAGGTGCCGGGCAGCGGGCCGCTGCAGTACGTCGCGCAGGTGGGCGACGTGCGGCTCGTGGTCTGCGACACCCAGCGCCCCGGCCGCGACGACGGCGCGCTCGACGACGGGCGCCTGGAGTGGCTCGAGGCCCAGCTCGCCGCCGACACGACGCCGACGATCGTCGCCATGCACCACCCCCCGATCGTCATCGGGCTGCCGATCCTCGACGCGATCGGTATCGCCGAGCCCGGGCGCACGGCGCTGCGCGAGCTGCTCGCGCGCTCGCCGCACGTCAGGCGCGTCGTCGCCGGCCACGTGCACCGCAGCGTCTTCGACACCTTCGGCGGCTGCGGCGTCGTGGCCTGCGCGAGCACCAACCTGCAGGCGCCGCTGGAGATCGGGGCGTCCGAGCTGCGGCTCGTCCCGGAGACGCCCGCGATCGCGCTGCACGTCGCGATCGACGGCGCGCTGGCCTCGCACATCCAGCCGATCTGACCGATGAATCGGACCGCGCCACGCGGTCTGAACGAGTGAAGCCAACCGAACCTTCGTAGGAGGCGACGCTCGCAATGATGCAGGCAATGACCGATCGGAACCGCTGGATCGCGCTCTACGTCCTCTGCGCGGGCGTGCTCATGATCGTGCTCGATGTCACGATCGTGAACGTCGCGCTGCCCTCCATCAAGGAGGACCTGGGCTTCACGCAGTCGAGCCTGGCCTGGGTCGTCAATGCCTACCTCATCGCCTTCGGCGGCCTGCTGCTGCTCGCCGGGCGCCTGGGCGACCTCGTCGGCCGCCGCACGATGTTCCTTGCCGGCCTGGTCGTCTTCACCGTCGCCTCGGCGGTGTGCGGTGCAGCCCAGAGCGAGGTCATGCTCGTCGCCGCCCGCTTCGTGCAGGGCGTCGGCGGCGCGATGACCTCCGCCGTCGTGCTGGGCATGATCGTCACGATGTTCCCCGAGCCGCGCGACCGGGCGAAGGCGATCGGGGTCTACGGCTTCGTCGCCTCCGGCGGCGGCACGGTCGGCCTGCTCGCCGGCGGGATCCTCACCCAGACGATCAACTGGCACTGGATCTTCTTCGTCAACATCCCGATCGGCGTCGCGACCGCCCTGCTCGCGACGCGCCTGATCGAGCGCGACAAGGGGATCGGCCTGGACAAGGGCGCCGACGTCCCCGGTGCGGTGCTCGTCACCAGCGCGCTCATGCTGGGCGTCTACACGATCGTCAAGCCCGCGGCCGAGGACGGCTGGGGCGCGACGACGACGCTCGTGCTCGGCGCCGCCTCGATCGTGCTGCTGGGGCTGTTCATCCTGCGCGAGGCGACCGCCCGCACGCCGCTCGTGCCGCTGAGCATCTTCCGCTCGCGCAACGTCTCGGGCGCCAACGCCATCCAGGTGCTGCTCGTCGCCGGCATGTTCGGGATGTTCTTCCTGGGCTCGCTGTACCTCGAGCAGGTCCTCGGCTACGACGCGCTGCAGATCGGACTGGCCTTCCTACCGGCGACGCTCGTCATGGGCTTCATGTCGCTGCAGGTCTCCGAGCCGCTCATCACGCGCTTCGGGCCGCGGACGGTGCTGCTGCCGGGCATGGTCCTCGTCGCGGCCGCGCTGGCGCTGTTCGCGCAGGCGCCGGTCGACGGCAACTACTGGCGCGACGTCTTCCCCGTGATGATCGTGCTCGCCCTCGGGATCGGCGTCTCCTTCCCGGCGCTCATGGGCCTGGCGATGTCGGGCGTCGAGCCGCAGGAGGCGGGCCTGGCGTCCGGCCTGATCAACGCGACCGCGCAGGTCGGCGGCGCGCTGGGCCTCGCGGTCCTGGCCACGGTCTCCTCGACGCGCACGAGCAACCTGCGCGAGGCCGGCGAGTCCGTCGCTTCGGCACTCACCGGCGGATACCACCTCGCCTTCTACATCGGCGCTGCGCTCGTCGTCGGCGCGCTGATCGTGGCCGCGCTCGTCCTCGAGGCGCCGCGGCGCGTGGACGAGGTGCCGGTCGACGCCGCCGAGATCGAGGCCGCCTAGTCATCGCCGCGCAGGCCGGCGGGCAGGTCGCCCGCCGGCCACGGCGCCAGCGCGATCACGGTGATCGTGCCGGCCGGCACCTCGGTGAGCCCGGCGTCGGCCACGCGCGCGACGCAATCGCTGCGCGCGGCCAGGCCGGCGAAGGTCGCCTCCCCGGGCGCCAGCACGCGGCCGGGGCAGCCCGCGGCCACCCAGTCGTCGCGCGCGTCGGCGGCCATGACCGCGGCGTGGGCGACCTGCGCCACCGTCTTGCCCGAGCTCATCACCGCGGCCGGGTTGAGCGCGTAGGTCAGCGCCCGGCGGCGGTCGGCCGCGTCGGCGCGCGCCGCCGGCGGCTCGAGCGCGGTGCTCATCGCCTGCAGGCGCTCCAGCAGCGCTCCGCGCTGCGATCGCCGTCGGGGCGCCAGGGCCGCGACGGCTTCGGCATCGGGGTCGCCGGCGACCACCGTGCCGGGTTCGGCCAGCACCTGCTCCCACTGGGCATGCGTGCGCGCGCGCAGGCAGACCTTTCCGGGGCGCTCGCGCCACAGCGCGATCGATTCGGCATGTGCGGGGTCGGCGGAGAAGGCGCGCAGGCAGGCGACGGCGGCTGCGCCCGCGAGCTCGCCCGCGCGCGCGAGCGTCGCGATCGCACCGCGCCGCAGCACGAGGTACATCCGCTCAGGATCAGCTCGGTCACCGCCCGTCATCGCGTGGCCCTTACGATGCCGCAACCGGGATGACTGGCGAGCTCACCTTCGCGGTGGATCAGCTGGCGGGCGCGTTCGGGCGCCCGCCGAATCAGCCCGATCTCCTCCAGGCGCGCCAGATGCAGGCGCTGTCCTTCGCGGTGCACATCCCGTTGGTGTGCTTCGGCATCGCGTTCCCGGCGATGGTGCTGTTCGTCGAGGGGCTGTACCTGCGCACGGGCGAGCCCGCCTACAAGGCGCTGGCCAAGCGCTGGTCGAAGGTGATGCTCATCCTGTTCGCCGTCGGCGTCGTCACCGGCACCATCCTCTCCTTCGAGCTCGGCCTGCTCTGGCCCGCGTTCATGGCCAACTTCGGGGACGTGTTCGGCCTGGCCTTCGCGCTGGAGGGGATCTCGTTCTTCGTCGAGGCGATCTTCATCGCCATCTACGTGTACGGCTGGGATCGCATCTCGGCCCGCGCGCACCTGCTCGCCGGGATCCCCATCGTCATCGCAGGCGTCACCGGCTCGCTCATGGTGCTGACGGTCAACGGCTGGATGAACCACCCGACCGGCTTTCGCATCGTCGACGGCAGGGTCGTCGACGCGCACCCGTTCCGGGCGCTCTTCGGCGGCAACCTCTGGCACGAGCTGACGCACATGTACGTGGCCGGCTACATGGTCGCCGGCTTCCTCGTCGCCGGCGTGTACGCGGCGGCGTGGCTGCGCGGGCAGCGCGACCTCTACCACCGCGCGGGCCTGGTCGTGGCGCTGAGCTTCGCCGCGCTGGCCGCGCCGATCCAGGTCGTGATCGGCGACTGGGCGGGCCGCACGGTCGCCGAGCGCCAGCCCTTGAAGCTCGCGGCGTTCGAGGGCGTCGGCACGACCGAGAAGGGCGCCGCCTTCCACATCCTCGGCTACTACAGCGATGGCGAGGTCAAGGCCGGGATCCCGATCCCCAGGCTGCTGTCGATCCTCGCCCGGCACAACCCCGACGCCACGGTCCAAGGGCTGGACACCGTCCCCGCCTCGGACCGCCCGCCGGTCAACGTCGTCCGCTACGCGTTCCAGACGATGGTCGGCATCGGCACGCTGCTGGCACTGCTCGGCGCCTTCTACGTCGTCGTGTGGGTGCGCAAGAGACGATTGCCCAGGTCGGTCTGGTTCTACAGGGCGGTGATCGTCGCGGGGCCGCTCGCGCTCGTGGCCCTCATCGCCGGATGGACGACCACCGAGGTCGGGCGTCAGCCATGGGTGGTCTACCGCGTCATGCGCACGTCTCAGGCGGTCACCGACGCCGGCGGCCTCTGGGTGGCCTACATCGTCGTGGCGATCGTCTACGCGCTGCTCATCGCGGCCGTGGTGTGGCTGCTGCGCCGGCTGGCCCGCCGGCCGCCCGAGGTCGGGGTGGAGGCCGAGGCCACGTGAGCCTCGCCGACGTCTGCGTCGGGCTCATCGTCGCGGGGCTCACCGCGTACGCGGTTCTCGGCGGGGCCGACTTCGGCGCCGGCTTCTGGGACCTCACCGCCGGCGGGCCCGCGCGCGGCGCGCGCGTGCGCGGCATGGTCGAGCGCTCCATGAGCCCCGTGTGGGAGGCCAACCACGTCTGGCTGATCTTCGTGCTCGTCGTCTACTGGACCGCCTTCCCGGTGGCCTTCGGCTCGATCTTCTCGACCCTCTACATCCCGCTCGGGCTGGCCGCGCTGGGCATCATCTTCCGCGGCACCGCGTTCGCCCTGCGCGGGCAGGCGGCGACGATCAACGAGGCGCGGACGCTCGGCGCCACCTTCGCGCTGTCCTCGGTGCTCACGCCGTTCTGCTTCGGCGCCGCGATCGGCGGCATCGCCTCCGGCCGAGTGCCGGTCGGCAACGCCGCCGGCGACCCGTTCTCCTCGTGGCTGAACCCGACGTCGGCGGTCATCGGTGCGCTGGCGGTGCTCAGCGGCGCCTATCTGGCCGCGGTCTACATGGCCGCCGATGCGCGACGCGCGGGGCTGCCGGACCTCGAGCGCGCCTTCCGGGCGCGCGCGCTCGGCGCCGGGGTGGTGACCGGTGCGCTGGCCATCGGCGGCCTGTTCGTCATCCGCAGCGACGCGCGCTTCCTCTACGACGGCCTCACGAGCGGCACCGGCCTGGCCTTCGTCATCGCCTCCGCCGTCTGCGGCGCCGTGACGCTCGCGCTCGTGTGGTCAGATCGCTTCAACCTCGCGCGCGCGTCGTCCGCGGGCGCGGTCGCGTGCATCACCGTGGGCTGGGCCGTCGCGCAGAAGCCGTACCTGCTGCCCGGGCACCTGACGCTCGACCAGGCGGCCGCCAGCCACACCGTCCTCGAGGCCCTCATCATCAGCCTGGGCGTCGGCTTCGTGATCCTCGTGCCGAGCCTGGTGATCCTGTACCGGCTGGTTCTGGAGGGCCGGCTCGACAAGGAGTACAAGCCCCTGGGCCAGAGGTTCGAGCCGTGAGCCGCCGCGCGCTCGAGGGCGTCTGGCTGGGGCTGCTCGTCGCCGGCCTGGCGCTGATGCTCCCGTTCAAGGAGACGATCACCCTGGCGCTCGGCGTCGCCTGCCTGCTCTCGTTCATCGGTCTCGGCGTCTACCTCATCGCCCACCCGTCGGCGCTGCTTGCGCCCGATGACGGGGAGCAAGCGCCACCCGCGCGAACCACGTCAGACCGGCAACCGTGAGCGTCGCGGCGAGGAAGAAGTTGATCCGCAGCCCGAGGACGTGGTGGGCGGGATCGACGCGCAGCAGCTCCTCGAAGACGCGGAAGGCCGAGTAGCCGGCGACGTAGAGCGCGAACAGCCCGGGCGGGCGGATCTCGCGGTGCTTGCCCAGCCAGACCAGGGCGCCGGCGAGCGCGAGGTTCCAGACGATCTCGTAGAGGAAGGTCGGGTGGAACGTCGCCTGATCGAGGTAGCGCTCGGGCCGGTGCGCGGAGTCGATCTGCAGGCCCCAGGGCAACGAGGTGGGCTTGCCGAAGAGCTCCTGGTTGAACCAGTTGCCGACGCGGCCGATGGCCTGGGCGACGAGCAGCCCGGGGGCTGCGGCGTCGAGGAAGCGAGGCACGTCGACGTGGGCGCGGCGCAGGCGCCAGATCCCGACGCCGACGCCGGCGGCGATCCCGCCCCAGATGCCCAGGCCGCCCTTCCAGACCGCAAGCGGTCCCCACCAGTGGTCGGGGACCTCGTTCCAGCTCGTGGCAAGGAAGTACAGCCGCCCGCCGATGATCCCGGCGGGGAAGCCCCACAGGGCGCATTCCTGCACGATGGCGCGCGAGCCGCCCTGCGCCTCCCAGCGCCGCGTGGTGATGGCGACCGCGGCCAGGACCGCGAGCACGTAGCAGAGGCCGTAGATCCGGATGTCGAACGGCCCGATGTGGAACCCGTCGAAGGACGGGCTGGGGATCGAGCCGAGCACCACTGCATCTCGATGGTGGCACGTCGCCGTCGCCGGCCGCCCCGGTGGGCCTCGTAGGCTCTGGCGTCTTGCCCAGGTTCCGGGTCATGGTCGACCTCTCGCCGCTGCGCCACTCGCGCGACCTGCGGCTGCTCACCGTCGGCGAGTTCGTGTCGGGCCTGGGCACCCAGGCGGCGCTCGTCGCGCTGCCCTACCAGCTCTACACCCAGACGGGCTCGGCCTTCCTCACCGGCCTGCTCGGAGCGGTCGAGCTCGTGCCGCTGATCGCCTCGGCGCTGCTCGGCGGCGCGATCGCCGACCGGATGGACCGCCGGCGCCTGCTCCTCCTCGACCAGATCGCCCTCGTCGCCTGCGCGGGCGCCCTCGCCGCGCTGGCGTTCGCCGGCTCGCCGCCGGTCGCGGTGCTCTACGTGCTCGGCGGGCTCGTCGCCGGCGCCGGAAGCGTGCAGAACGTGACCGCATGGGCGATCGTGCCGAACCTCGTCGCGCCCGAGCGCGTGCGCTCGGCGCTGGCCCTGAACTTCGGCCTGTACCAGATGACGTCGGTGATCGGCCCGGGGCTCGGCGGCGTGCTCATCGGGCAGCTCGGGCTGGGCTCGGCCTACACCGTCGACGCCGTGAGCTGCCTGGCGATGGTCTTCGCCGCCGCGGCGATGAGCCCGCAGCCGCCGCGCGGCGCGCAGACCGAGCACCCGCCCGTGCTCGACGCGATCCGCGAGGGGCTGCGCTACGTGCGCGGCAACCAGGCGCTCATGGGCTCGTTCGCGATCGACCTCGTCGCGATGACCTTCGGCATGCCGCGCGCGCTCTTCGCCGTGCTGTCGGTGAGCGTCTACGGCGCGGGCGCGGAGGGGACCGGCCTGATGTACGCGGCGGTCTCTGCGGGCGCGACCATCGCCGCGCTCACCACCGGGTGGATCGAGGGCGCACGGCGCCTGGGCGTGATCGTCATCTGGGCGGTGGTGGTGTGGGGGGCGGCGATCGCGGGCGTCGGGCTCGTCGGCTCGCTGTGGCCGGCAGTGGTGCTGCTCGCCATCGCCGGCGCGGCCGACAGCGTCAGCGCCGTGTGCCGTCAGGCGATCAACCAGATGGTCACTCCCGACGAGATGCGCGGGCGGATGTCGTCGGTCTTCTCGCTGGTCGTCACGAGCGGTCCGCGCCTGGGCGATGTGGAGTCCGGCGTGGTGGCGGGCGTCGCCGGCCCGCGCTTCTCGGTGACCTCCGGCGGACTGGCCTGCATCGCCGGCGTCGTGGCGGTCGTGGCCGCCTTCCCGGCCCTGGCCCGGTTCGATGCGGAGACGGTGCTGGCCGAGGATAGGCTCGCCGCATGATCTTCCGGCAGGTCACGCAGGACGACCTCGGATGCGCGAGCTACCTCATCGGCGACGAGGACGCGGGTGTGGCTGCCGTCGTCGATCCGCGCCTGGACATCGACGAGTACCTGCGCCTGGCGCGCTACCTCGGCGTGCGCATCGAGCACGTGCTCGAGACCCACAACCACGCCGACCACGTCTCCGGCCACGGCCGCCTGGTCTCCTCGACCGGCGCCGCCATACACATCAACCGCGAGGCCGAGCCCGACTACGACCACGAGGCCTTCGACGACGGCTGGGAGCTGCAGCTGGGCGCCCTGATCGTGCGCGCGATGCACACGCCCGGCCATCGCCCCGAGCACACCGCCTTCGCGCTCATCGACAGCGACCGCGGCGCAGAGCCGTGGGCGGTGCTCACCGGCGACTCGCTCTTCGTGGGCGGTATCGCGCGCCCCGATCTCGCGATCGACAAGGAGGACGGCGCGCGCGGGATCTTCCGCTCGCTGCGCGAGCGGCTGCTCGCGCTGCCCGACACCTGCGAGGTGTGGCCCGGGCACCTCGGCGGCTCGCTGTGCGGCGGGCCGGGCATGGACCTCAAGGTCTGCTCGACGATCGGCTACGAGCGCGCCCACCAGGAGCTGCTGCGCATCGACGACGAGGACGAGTTCGTGCGCCGCGCGACCGAGGGCCTCGGGCCGCAGCCACCGAACTTCGGCGCGATCGTGGCCACCAATCGCGGCCCTCTCACGCGCGGCGGCGCGCACGCCGATCCGCTGACGCCGCGCCAGGTCGAGCTGCATCAGGGCGACGGTGCGCTCGTCGTCGACGTCCGCACCGAGCTGCAGTTCGACGACGCCCATACGCCCGGCTCGGTCTGCATCACCGCGCTGCGCGCCGGCTTCGGGTCCAAGCTCGCGTGGCTGGCCGACCACGACCGGCCGGTCGTGATGGTCGGACGCGACGACGAGGAGGCGCGGCGCGCGATCGGCCTCGCCGCGTCGGTCGGCGTCACCAACGTCGCCGGCTATCTCGCCGGCGGGATGACGAGCTGGCGCGAGGACCAGCGCCCCGTGCAGCGCACGGCGCGGATGAGCGTGGCCGAGCTGCACGAGCGCTGGGTGGGCGACGACGCGCCGCAGGTCCTCGACGTCCGCGAGGCCGACGAGTGGCAGCGCGGCCACATCCCGGGCTCGGTGCACCGCCCCTACCACGACGTCGACGCGATCCCGCCCGGGGTCGAGCCCGACCGGACGATCGCGGTGATCTGCTCCTCAGGGCAGCGAGCGGCGGTCGCCGCCAGCCTCGTGCGCCGGCACGGCGCCGCCGACGTCATCCACGTCGTCGACGGCGGCGTGCCGCGATGGGGCCGCGAGGGCTGGCCCCTCGAAACGGATTAAGCGCGGGGACCCGGCTCAGGCGGCCACCGGCACCAACCGCGGAGCGGGTGGTACGCCTTCGCCAACCCTCGCGACGGCAGTCAGGGACCACGGATGGTCCCTGCCGCCGCAACGAAACGCGCCCGGTCGGATGGCCGGACGCGCTGGCGAGGGACTGGAGGCGGGGGATATGTAGCGCCGAACCCGAATCCCTCGGTACGCCTCTGCGCTACCCCGGGTGCGAAGGTGGCTATCCAACCTGTCGTCAGTTGGCGCACCGCGAGTACCGCGTATCGGACGTGCGCCCAGTAGCGTTTGTCGGGTACCCGTGCCGGGAACAGCTGTCCGTTCGGCGTTTGACGCCGCCCCGGCTCGGGTAGCCGAACCGCGCGCCAAATCAAGGGAGCTGGGGGCAGCATGAGCAAGACCGCCGCCGTGGCAGGCCGGGCTGGGTCAGGGACGAACGGAGCCGCCACGCGAGACGGCCACGAGGACGAGGTGCTGAGGCGGCTCGAGGCCGCGCTGCGCGCCGCCGCCGCAGGCGACTTCTCGCACCGCCTCCCCGCCAGGCGCAAGGGCGTCGTGGGCGAGCTCGAGGCCGCCTACAACCAGCTCGCCGAGCGCAACGCGCAGCTGACCGCCGAGCTCGTGCGGCTCGGCCGCGTCGTCGGCCGCGAGGGCCGGATGACCGAGCGCGCGAACCTCGACGGCGCCCACGGCGGCTGGGCCACCGCCCTGGATTCCGTCAACGGGCTCGTCGACGACCTCGTACGCCCGACCACCGAGGTCGCGCGAGTCATCGTCGCTGTCGCCGAGGGCGATCTGACCCAGAAGATGGCCCTCACCATCGAGGGCCAGCCGCTGAAGGGCGAGTTCGCCCGCATCGGCACCACGGTGAACGCGATGGTCGACCAGCTCGGCTCCTTCGCCGACGAGGTCTCCCGCGTGGCGCGCGAGGTCGGCACCGAGGGCAAGCTGGGCGGCCAGGCCGCGGTCGCCGGCGTGGCCGGCACGTGGAAGGACCTCACCGACAACGTCAACGGCATGGCCTCGAACCTCACGGGCCAGGTCCGCAACATCGCCCAGGTCACCACCGCGGTCGCCAACGGCGACCTGTCCCAGAAGATCACCGTCGACGTCAAGGGCGAGGTCCTCGAGCTCAAGAACACCATCAACACGATGGTCGACCAGCTGCGCTCGTTCGCCGACGAGGTCACCCGCGTGGCGCGCGAGGTCGGCACCGAGGGCAAGCTGGGCGGCCAGGCCGAGGTCCGCGACGTCTCGGGCGTCTGGCGCGATCTGACCGAGAACGTCAACTTCATGGGGAGCAACCTGACCTCCCAAGTGCGCAACATCGCCCAGGTCGCCACCGCGGTGGCCAAGGGCGACCTGACCCAGAAGATCACCGTCGACGCCAAGGGCGAGGTCGCGGCGCTCGCCGACACCATCAACTCGATGACCGACACCCTCGGCGTGTTCGCCGAGCAGGTGACCGGCGTGGCACGCGAGGTCGGCACCGAGGGCAAGCTCGGCGGCCAGGCCGAGGTCCCCGGCGTGGCGGGCACGTGGAAGGACCTCACCGAGTCGGTCAACTCGATGGCGGCCAACCTGACCGACCAGGTGCGCAACATCGCCGCGGTGACCACCGCGGTCGCCCAGGGCGACCTGTCGCAGAAGATCACCGTCGACGCCAAGGGCGAGGTCAACCAGCTCAAGGAGACCATCAACACGATGGTCGACCAGCTCGGCTCCTTCGCCGACGAGGTCACGCGCGTGGCGCGCGAGGTCGGCACCGAGGGCCGCCTCGGCGGCCAGGCGTTCGTGCCGGGCGTCGCCGGCACGTGGAAGGACCTCACCGACAACGTCAACTTCATGGCGAGCAACCTGACCGACCAGGTGCGCAACATCGCCCAGGTCACCACCGCGGTGGCCAAGGGCGACCTGAGCCAGAAGATCACCGTGGACGTCAAGGGCGAGGTGCTCGCCCTGAAGAACACGATCAACACGATGGTCGATCAGCTTCGCTCGTTCGCCGACGAGGTCACCCGCGTGGCGCGCGAGGTCGGCACGGAGGGCAAGCTCGGCGGTCAGGCCGAGGTCAAGGACGTCTCCGGCACGTGGCGCGACCTCACCGAGAACGTCAACCAGATGGCGCTCAACCTGACCGACCAGGTGCGCAACATCGCCCAGGTGACGACCGCCGTCGCCGGCGGCGACCTGTCGAAGAAGATCACCGTCGACGCGCGCGGCGAGATCCTCGAGCTCAAGGACACCATCAACACGATGGTCGATCAGCTGTCGTCCTTCGCGGCCGAGGTGACCCGCGTGGCGCGCGAGGTCGGCACCGAGGGCAAGCTCGGCGGGCAGGCCGAGGTCGCCGGCGTCTCGGGCACGTGGAAGGGCCTGACCGAGAACGTCAACGGCATGGCGGCCAACCTGACCGACCAGGTGCGCGGGATCGCGACCGTGACCACCGCCGTGGCCAACGGCGACCTGTCCAAGAAGATCACCGTCGAGGCCAAGGGCGAGGTCGCCGCCCTGGCGGACACCATCAACACCATGGTCGACCAGCTGCGCTCGTTCGCGGCCGAGGTGACGCGCGTGGCGCGCGAGGTCGGCACCGAGGGCAAGCTCGGCGGGCAGGCCGAGGTGGCCGGCGTGTCGGGCACGTGGCGCGACCTCACCGACAACGTCAACTTCATGGCGGCCAACCTGACCTCCCAGGTGCGCAACATCGCCCAGGTCGCCACCGCGGTCGCCAACGGCGACCTCAGCCAGAAGATCACCGTCGACGCGCAGGGCGAGATCCTCGAGCTCAAGCAGACGCTCAACGTCATGGTCGACCAGCTGTCCTCGTTCGCCGACGAGGTCACGCGCGTGGCGCGCGAGGTCGGCACCGAGGGCAAGCTCGGCGGTCAGGCCCGCGTCGAGGGCGTGTCGGGCACGTGGCGCGACCTCACCGAGAACGTCAACCAGCTGGCCGGGAACCTGACCACCCAGGTGCGGGCGATCGCCGAGGTGTCCACCGCGGTGACCCAGGGCGACCTGACGCGATCGATCACCGTCGAGGCGCAGGGCGAGGTCGCCGAGCTCAAGGACAACATCAACCAGATGATCGAGAACCTCCGCGAGACCACGAAGGTCAACGCGGAGCAGGACTGGCTGAAGACCAACCTGGCGCGGATCTCGGGCATGCTGCAGGGCCAGCGCGACATCGCGCAGGTGACGCAGCTGATCATCAGCGAGGTCACGCCGGTGGTCAGCGCCCAGCACGGCGCGCTGTTCCTCGTCGACCACGGCGACGAGCTCGAGGAGTCGCAGCTGCGCCTGGTCGCCGCGTACGGGTACAAGCCCGGCCGCAAGGGCCGGCCGGATCGCTTCGCCCTCGGCGAGGGGCTGGTCGGCCAGGCCGCGGTCGACGGCAAGCCGATCCGGCTCACCGAGGTGCCGGCCGACTACATCAAGATCGCGTCGGCGCTCGGCGACGCGGCGCCGGCGCACATCGTCGTCATGCCGGTCATGTTCGAGGAGCAGGTGCTCGGCGTCATCGAGCTCGGCGCGCTGCGGCCGTTCAGCGAGGTCAACCAGGCCTTCCTCGACCAGCTGACCGACACGATCGGGGTCGTCATCAACACGATCCAGGCCAACATGCGCACCGAGCAGCTGCTGACGCAGTCCCAGGCGCTGACCCAGGAGCTGCAGAAGCAGTCGCTCGAGCTGCGCCAGACCAACGACGAGCTGCAGGACAAGACGCTCGTCCTTCAGCAGCAGAACCGCGACATCGAGATCAAGAACGCCGAGATCGAGCTCGCGCGCGCCGGCCTCGAGGAGAAGGCCGCGCAGCTCGCGCTGAGCTCGAAGTACAAGAGCGAGTTCCTGGCCAACATGAGCCACGAGCTGCGCACCCCGCTGAACTCGCTGCTGATCCTCTCGCGGATGCTGGCCGAGAACGGCGAGGGCAACCTCAACGGCCAGCAGATCGAGTTCGCCGAGACGATCCACGCCGCGGGCAACGACCTCCTGGCGCTCATCAACGACATCCTCGACCTGTCGAAGGTCGAGGCGGGCAAGATGGACCTCAACGTCGGGCCGATCGCGATGGTCGACCTGTGCGAGGACGTCGAGCGCGCCTTCCGGCCGGTCGCCGAGCAGAACGCCCTGGAGTTCCGCATCGAGCGCGACCACTCGCTCCCGGCGGCGATCGTCACCGACGAGCAGCGTCTGCAGCAGGTCCTGCGCAACCTGCTCTCCAACGCGTTCAAGTTCACCCACGAGGGCTCGGTGACGCTGCACATCGGGCCCGAGGAAGGCGGGATGGTCGGCTTCTCGGTGATCGACACCGGCGTCGGCATCGCCGAGAGCAAGCTGTCGTTGATCTTCGAGGCCTTCCAGCAGGCCGACGGCACCACGTCGCGCAAGTACGGCGGCACGGGGCTGGGCCTCAACATCTCTCGCGAGATCGCGCGGCTGCTCGGCGGCGAGCTGCGGGTGCGCTCGGCGCCGGGCCAGGGCTCGACGTTCACCCTCGTGCTGCCGATCGGCCAGCGCACCGCGGAGGCCGCGGCCGAGCCTGCGGAGCCGGTCACGATGCCCGCGCGCGACGAGGACCAGCAGGCGCCGTCGCTGCTGCCGTTCGACGGCGGCGACGACGACCGCACGGCGATCGTCGCCGGCGACCGCGTGCTGCTGGTCATCGCCCACGACGCGGCGCTCGCCCGCGAGGCGCTCGACGCCGCGCGCGAGCACGGCTTCAAGGGGCTGGTCGCGCGCCGGGCGCCGCTGGGCCTCGCGCTCGCCCGCGAGTACCGGCCCGACGCGGTGCTCATCTTCGCCGGCGACGGGCGCGGCGAGATCCTGCTCAGCCAGCTCAAGCAGCACCCCGAGACCCGCCACCGGCCGGTGTTCGTCGCCGGCCCGGCGGGCGGGCGGATGGCCGCGCTGCGTGCCGGAGCCGCCGGCTACCTCGAGGGTGCCGGCGGGCCCGAGGCGGTCGCCCACACGGTCAGCGCGCTCGACGCGTTCTCCGCGCGCAAGGTGCGGCGCCTGGCCCTGATCCAGGACGGCGCCGAGCTCGACCCGGCGACGATGACGCTCCTCGGCGCCGGCGAGGACGTCGACGTCGTGCACGTCCCGTTCAAGGACGCCATCGACACGTTGCGCGCAGACGGCGCCGACTGCGCCGTCCTCCCCATCGCCGGCGGCGGCGATAGCGCGTTCGTGCTGCTGGAGGCGGCGGCGGCCGACACCGCGCTGCGCGAGCTGCCGATCGTCGTCTACACGTCCGAGGCGCTCGATGCCGGCGAGCGGGCGCGGCTCGAGCAGCTCGCCGCCGCCGTCAACGCGACCTCGGTCTCCACGCCCGAGCGCCTCGTGGACGAGACGGCGCTGCACCTGCACCGCATGGAGGCGCGCCTGCCGGCGGCCACCCGCAAGCTGCTCTCGCAGCTGCGCACCGCCGACTCCGTGTTCCACGGCAAGCGGATCCTCATCGTCGACGACGACATCCGCAACGTGTTCGCGCTGACGAGCGCGCTGGAGATGCGCGGGATGAAGGTCGTCTACGCGGAGAACGGGCGCGAGGGCGTCGCCAAGCTGCGCGAGCACCCCAACGTCGATCTCGTCCTGCTCGACGTGATGATGCCCGAGATGGACGGCTACGAGACCGCGCGCGCGATCCGCGGCATGTCTCGGTTCGATTCGCTGCCGATCATCTCGCTCACCGCCAAGGCCATGAAGGGCGACCGCGACAAGTGCATCGCGGCGGGCGCCTCGGACTACATCACCAAGCCGGTCGACATCGACCAGCTGCTGTCCCTGATGAGAGTGTGGCTGCACTAGTGCCGGGTCTCCCGAGCGTCCTGCTCGTCGACGACCGCCCCGAGAACCTCCTGGCGCTCGCGGCGGTGCTCGAGCCGCTCGAGGTCCGCCTGCGCACCGCCGGTTCGGGCGAGGAGGCGCTCAAGGCCCTGCTGGAGGAGGACTTCGCGGTCGTCCTGCTGGACGTCCAGATGCCGGGGATGGACGGCTTCGAGACGGCGCGGTACATCCGCGGGCGCGAGCGCAGCCGGACGACGCCGATCATCTTCCTCACCGCGGTGAGCACGGACGTCGCGCAGGTGGCCAAGGGCTACGAGGCCGGCGCGGTCGACTACGTGCTCAAGCCGTTCGAGCCGAACATGCTGCGCTCGAAGGTCGGCGTGTTCTGCGACCTCGAGCGCCAGCGGCGCGGGCGGGCGCGGTCCGACGAGCTGCTCGTGCTCGCGTGGACGTCGCTGCCGACGGGCGCGGCGATCGTCGACGCCGACGGGCGGATGCTGCAGGTCAATCCGGCGATGCAGCGGCTGACGTCCGGGCATGCGGTGCCGGGGGCGCCGATCAGCGCGCTCGTCGAGCCCGACGATCGCCTGGCGCTCGATGCGCTCGTGGCGGCGGCGCTGGCCGGCGCGACCGTGCCGCCGGCGGCCGAGCTGGGCCTCATCGCCGAGGAGGCGCTGCCGGTGTCGATCACCGCGTGGGGCGTGCGCGAGGGTGACGGCGAGATCCTCTCGGTGCTGCTGCAGGTCATCGACCTGCGCGAGCAGCGGCGCGCCGAGGCGGTGCGCGAGCGCCTGGAGGCCGAGCGCGCAGCGCGCGCCGAGGCCGAGGCGGCCTACGAGCGCGAGCGCGACATCGCCTCGACGCTGCAGCGCGACCTGCTGCCGCGGCGCCTGCCCGACGCTCCGGGCGTGAGCCTGGCCTCGCACTTCTCGGCCGGCGGCGAGGGCACGGCGGTGGGCGGCGACTGGTTCGACGCCTTCGCCCTGCCGGGCGGGCGGCTGGGGCTCGTGATCGGCGACGTGGCGGGGCGCGGCGTGGCGGCGGCGGCTCGGATGGGCCAGCTGCGCAGCGTCGCGCGCGCATACGCGGTCGAGGGCCATGCGCCCGCCGACGTGGTGGCGCGGCTGAACCTCTACCACCAGGCGCTGCGCGCGGACGACATGACCACGCTCGTCTACGCGGTGGTCGAGCCCGATCGCGGGCGGCTGCGGGTGGTCAACGCCGGGCATCCGCCGCCCGCGCTGGTCGTGCCGGGATCGTCGGCGCGGCTGCTCGAAGGGTCGTGCCCGGCCCTGGGGATCGCCGAGATCTGCCGGGCGCCCGAGATCGTCGTCGACTTCCCGCCCGGCGCGACGCTGGCGCTCTACACCGATGGGCTGGTCGAGCGCCGCCGCGAGGGCCTCGACGCGGGCGTCGGCCGCCTGCTCGGCGCGCTGGGCGAAGCGTCGCACGACGTGGAGGCGGTGTGCGCGCAGGTCATCGCGGCGTGCATGGGGCCCGATCCGGTGGACGACGACGTCACCGCGCTGTTCGTGCGTGCCGAGCCCGCGCTCGGCGAGGCCGTGCGCTTCACGCTGACCCCTGAGCCCGACGCGCTGGCCTCGATGCGGCGGATCCTGCGCCGGTGGCTGTCGGAGGTCGGCGCCACGGCCGACGAGAGCGCGAGCATCGTGATGGCCGCCAACGAGGCCTGGCAGAACGCGATCGAGCACGGCCACGACTTCGCGCCCGTGCCGGTGAGCGTGCGCTTCGAGCTCGACGACGAGGACGCGGTGATCACCATCCGCGACGCAGGTGGGCGGGGCATGCCGCCGAGCGATCCCGATCGCGGGCGCGGCATCAAGCTCATGCGCGGGCTGGTGGACGACACGCGCCTGGACCTCGGGTCCCACCGCGGCGGGGTCGCCGTCCTGCGCCACCGGATCGGCGTGCCCGAGCGGGCCGCCCCCGGCCGCCGGCTCGGCGGCGCGGCGGCTTGAGCTCCTTGTGATCCGCGCGCGCCCGTCGCGCGAATAAGAGGGCTGGCAGGGGCGCTCGGGAGGCGCACGGGCCGCGCGCAAGCGCGATCCGCTGACGACGCTCTCTCGAGGAGGCCCTTCGATGGGCACGCTGACCCCTGGCGGCATCCGCCGCCTGCGCCATCACCCTGCCGCCTTCACGCTCGCGATGCTCGCCTACGTGGGCGTGGCGTTCGCGGTCGAGCCGTGGTTCGGGCGCTCCGGGGAGCTGGCGATCGGCATCACCACCTGGCTCGTGCTGCTCGCCGCGGTTCGCTCGTCGCCGCCGTCCGAGCGCGCGCAGGTCGGCGCCGTCGTGCTCATCGCCACTGCCGGCGAGATCCTCGGCTCGCTGATCCTCGGACTGTACGAGTACCGCCGCGGCGGGATCCCGGCCTTCGTGCCTCCCGGCCACGGCCTCGTGTACCTGGCGGGGTGCCGGCTGGCGCGCAGCCCGGCGGTCCGGGCGCACGCGCGCGCGGTCGTGCGGCTGGCGATCGCCGTCACGGCCGGGTGGGCGGTCGCAGGCCTGTCGCTCGGCTCGCGCCCCGACGTCGCCGGCGCACTGGCAGCGGCTGCGCTGCTCGCGTTCCTCATCCGCGGCCGCGAGCCGGCCCTGTTCGCCTCGATGCTCCTCTTCGTCGCGGTCCTCGAGCTCTACGGCACCGCGATGGGCACCTGGCAATGGGCCGCCCAGTTGCCCGGCCTGCACATCCCCCAGGCCAACCCGCCCAGCGGCGTCGCCGCGGGCTACTGCGCCTTCGATGCGCTGGCGCTGCGCCTGGGCCCGCGCCTGCAGCGCGTGAGGCTGCGCCGCTTCGGCGCGCTGGGACGCCCCCGCGCCGCCAACTAAGCTCGGACCCGCGGGCTCGTAGCTCAATCGGTCAGAGCAGCGGACTCATAATCCGTCAGATCCAGGTTCGAGTCCTGGCGGGCCCAACAGAAAGCACTGCAAAACGAGCATTTCTGCTCACGGTTCGGCCGGTCCATGCCCCGAGCTTGCCCCGGAGGCGTTCGCGCGCCGGAGGTCGCAGCCTTAGCGTCCGCACCACGCCACCACATGCCTTCCCCGGATGGGCCCTACGGCTCACGGACCTCCTCGGCGCTCGCCCGGACGAGATCGGCGAGGAGCACCTAGCGCGCCTCGTGGAAGGCGCTGTGCGCGAGGATGCCGATCTCGACTTCAAGCTGCAGCGCTACGGGAACGGCGAGACAGAGGAGCCAGAGCTCGCCCGCGATATCGCGGCGATGGCGAACTGCCGCGGCGCGTTGATCGTGATCGGCTTCACGGGTCGTTCTCCTTCGGGGATCGGCTCCCCTTCGGAACCCCTTCGGCCTCCGATGGCCGGCGCTTGAGCGAGTTGTCCGCGTGCGCCCAGAACGGCTAGGTCGTCTTCGAGGACTCGATCGTCACGACCGTGCCGTCCGGCCTGCGGACGGTGATGGTTCCCTCCCGGTCGGGAGGGAGCACGTTGACGACCGTGCCATCGGGGAGCTTGACGGCGTAGTCGTTGACGTCCCTGGCCTGCTGCTTGGGGCGCAGCCGCGCCACGACCGCCTTCACGAACTCGGACGTCGCCCTGTCGGCGCCGAGATCCATGAGCTTCTCGCCCAGCATAGCCAGCCCCGGCAGGATCGCGTACTTGAACGTCGCGGCCGATGCGGCGACGACTATCTCGACGAGCTCGTGCGATTGCGAATCCTTGGCGAGGCCCCAATCGTTGACGCTGATGTCGTCGTGCTCGGGAAAGGCGTCCTCAAGCGCGCGCCTGCGCCGCTCGTGAAGCTCGAACGCAAACGGCGACGTGTCGGGCTCGTTCCGCAGCCGGTTGTCGAGGTTCCGATAGACGAACAGGTGAAGCTCGGTGGTCATGATCTGAGGGCCCTGGGCTTGCGAGCAGGCGACACCACACGCGGCGACCGCGACCCTCGCTCCGCCGACAATGCCGAAAGGGCGTGAGCACCGACCGCGCGAGGCTACTCCTCGGCGCGCCGCCCGACCAGGCCGTCGGTCGCTCGCGCCGACGGTGGTCGCCGTCCCGAGCGGCCAGGCCTCGCGACCATCACGCTCAGAGGCACTGCCGACGGCACGTAGGACATTCGTCCATCAACGCGCCAAATGGGGTCCAGACCCGAGTCGATGCGTCGACTTCCTGGGCGTCAACGCTCTTCGTCCGGGAGTCTCAAAATGCTGCGCAAGCTGCGCGACGACGAGAAGGGGTTCACGCTCATCGAGCTCCTGGTCGTCATCCTCATCATCGGCATCCTCGCCGCCATCGCCCTGCCGTCGTTCCTTGGTCAGCAGAAGAAGGGCCAGGACGCGTCGG